>OGQJ01000128.1_pt1 | contig 79048 bp, 63 predicted proteins | sample 1553161 | NCBI WGS metagenome assembly OGQJ01 (sample SAMEA2579923, study PRJEB22360) | human gut metagenome | biome: human gut; feature: human-associated habitat; material: faeces | place: Denmark | collected 2008/2010 | reverse complement strand
GCAACAGCTATTTTACTACAATTGCAAACGAAAACAGTTTGCAGCTGATACAAGAGTACATTAACAACCAATAAGTTACAAAAAGGCATTCACCCACGCCCATGCAGTGCATAACTCCTATGGACGTGGTACTCTGCCTACTTTGATAGGAAAGGACTATTTTATGCAGAAAGAATATAAATCAATAAATAAATCTGTCCGGAAAAAGGATGCGATGCAGCTGCTTACCGGAAAGCCTGTTTATACAGATGATGTAACACCAAGCGATGCACTTGTGGTTAAGATTCTTCGCTCTCCTCATGCAAATGCCATTGTGCAGGAGATTAATACAAAGGCAGCAAAGTTAGTTCCGGGCGTTGTCGATATCTATACTTGGGAAGATGTGCCGAAGAATCGTTTTGCAATTGCAGGTCAGACCTTTCCTGAGCCATCGCCATATGACCGTTTAATTCTGGATCGTCATGTGCGCTTTTCAGGAGATGCGGTGGCGCTTATCGCAGCTGAAAATGAGAAGGCAGCCATTAAGGCAATGAAGTTAATCAAGGTAAAATATGAGGTGCTTGAACCTGTTCTTGATTTCCATACAGCAAAGGACAATTCTGTGCTTGTTCACCCAGAAGAGGACTGGTTTCCGCCGTGTCCTGTCGGAGGTGATAACAAGAGAAATCTTGTCGCAAGCGGATGTGACTTTGATGGTGATGTAGAAGGCATTATGGCAGACTGTGATATCACCATTGATCATACTTATCATATGAAGGCATATAATCAGGCAATGATGGAGCCATTTATCTGCTATACAAGTCTTGACCGTTATGGCAGACTTCACGTTGTATCCTCAACACAGATAGTATTCCATACACGACGTATTCTTTCCAATGCGCTCGGCATTCCAAAGAGTCGTATTCGCGTGGAGAAGCCTCGTATTGGCGGAGGTTTTGGTGCAAAGCAGACAGCAGTTTGTGATGTATATCCAGCTTTTGTCACTATGAAGACAGGCCGTCCGGCAAAGATCAATTATACAAGAACAGAAGCACAGATCGCTGGTTCTCCGCGCCATGAGATGGAAGTGCGCGTGCGTCTTGGTGCAAACAAGGATGGAAAGATTCGTGTGTTAGATCTTTACACCTTATCAAACTCAGGAGCCTATGGTGAGCATGGTCCGACAACAGTTGGTCTGTCCGGCCACAAATCAATTCCGCTTTATACAGGATCACTTGAAGCATTTCGTTTTTCGTATGATGTTGTGTACACAAATCATCAGGCAGCAGGTGCATATCGTGGTTATGGAGCAACGCAGGGAATCTTTGCGCTGGAATCTGCTGTTAATGAGTTAGCTGATAAGCTTGGCATGGATCCAACTGTTCTTCGTGATAGAAATATGGTAAGAGAAGGCATGGTTATGCCGGCTTACTACGGAGAGACAGCAAATGCATGTGCGCTTGACCGCTGTATGGAGCACTGCAAGAAGATGTTTAACTGGGATGAAAAGTATCCTGTTCGCGACATGGGCAATGGCAAAGTGCGTGCAGCAGGTGTTGGTATGGCAATGCAGGGAAGCTGTATTTCAAACTTAGACGTTGGCTCTGCAACATTAAAGCTAAATGAGGACGGCGGCTACAATTTGCTTATAGGCGCTGCTGATATGGGTACTGGATGTGATACTATTCTTGCACAGATGGCAGCAGAATGCATGGACTGCAGCGTAGATGATATTGCAGTATTTGGAGCAGATACAGATGCTTCACCGTATGATTCTGGCTCATATGCATCATCAACTACTTATATCACCGGAAAGGCAGTAGAAAAGGCATGTGCTGACTTAAAGAAAAAGATCTGCGAGATTGCAGCACAGATGATGAACTGCGAGAAGGAAGATGTTGCATTTGAGAGCAGCCGTGTGCGCTGTATTTCAACTGGACAGACAGTGTCATTGTCAGAGATTGCCTATAAGACACAGCTGGCAAGCAACAGCAATGCAGAGGCAACAGCGTCTCATTTTTCACCTGTATCACCGCCGCCGTATATGGTTGGAATGGCAGAGATAGAACTCGATAAGCTGACAGGTGAGGTTAAGGTGCTTGACTTTATGGCTGTTGTGGACTGTGGTATTCCGATCAATCCGGCACTGGCAAGAATCCAGGCAGAGGGCGGAATTGTGCAGGGTATCGGTCATACTTTGATGGAGAATGTCACCTACGACAAGTCTGGCCGTCCAATTGAGTCTACCTTTATGCAGTACAAGATTCCGACACGTCTTGATATGGGCAAGCTGAAGGTAGAATTTGAACACAGCTATGAACCGACGGGACCGTTTGGTGCGAAGTCAATAGGAGAGATTGTAATCAATACGCCGGCACCGGCCATCGCTCATGCGATTTACCGCGCAACAGGAGTATGGCACAGAGAATTGCCTATCACACCAGAACAAATTGCTATGTCGATTGTGGAATAAGGCAGCCAATGGGGACCGGTGGATCATTACCTGTCCCCATTGGCTCTTGGAGAAATGTTACTATGAGAAATATAAGTTTGCTGATAAAACCGGTTTCAGGAATATGCAACATGACGTGTGATTATTGCTTTTATTGTGATGAAGCAAAAAAGAGAACACAGCATGTATATGGGATGATGAATGAAAAAACACTTGAAACTATTATAGAAAAAACAATAAGAGAGGCAGATGCTGTAGCGAGCTTTACCTGGCAAGGGGGAGAACCTACACTTCGGGGAATAGATTTCTTTGAAAAAGCAGTAGCACTTCAAAAGAAATATAAACAGCAATATCAGCGAAATAATCTTCATATAATGAATTCCTTCCAGACTAACGGATATGAGCTAGACAGACAGTGGGCAAAATTTTTTAAAAGAAATCAATTTCTGGTCGGTTTATCAATAGATGGCTTACCAGAAATTCATGATTCCTTTAGAAAAGGGAAAGATGGATCAGAAAGCTTTTTTAGAGTAAAACAGGCGGCAGAGCTTCTTGACAAATATCAGGTTGATTATAATATACTCACTGTTGTAACATCACAGGTTGCAGAGCGTATTAAAGAAATATATCCGTTTTATAAAAAATGCGGATGGAATTATCAGCAATATATTGCCTGCCTGGAGCCGTTTGGGGAAAAATCGGGAACAAAGCCGTACTCTCTTTCGCCAAAACAGTACGGAAACTTTCTTTCAAATTTGTTTGAATTGTGGTATCATGATTTACAAAGCGCAAGTCAGCCATATATTAGACAGTTTGAAAATTATGTGGGATTGGCCGCAGGATATATGGCGGAATCTTGTGAGCAAAGGGGATGCTGCGGAGTACAGTATGCAGTGGAAGCAGATGGAAGCGTCTATCCGTGTGATTTTTACGTGATGGATGAGTACCAGATTGGCAATTTTAATACAGATTCGTTTGATCAAATAGATCAAAAACGAAGTGAAATTCGATTTATCGAGCAGTCTTCTTTAGCTGAAAAAGCGTGCAGAAGCTGTCCTTATTTTTTATTATGCAGAGGTGGATGCCGGCGAAATAGGGGAAATGGGATACAGACAGAACCAACAAGGAACAATTTTTGTGAAGGATACAAAATTTTCTTTGGAAGGTGGTATGACACGCTGATGCAGTTGGGAAAACTAGTGCAAAGATAAATAAGAAACATTATCCATGGAATGGAAAGGAGAACATGAATGAAAAAGCAGATTGTAGTATTGATGACAGACACAACAAGAAAAGATATGGTTGGCTGTTATGGAAATGAAAAGATGAAGACGCCAAATCTTGACCGATTGGCACAGGAGGGCATCCGTTATGAGAATGCTTATACCTGTCAGCCTGTATGTGGTCCGGCAAGAGGTGCAATTTTTACTGGAGCATTTCCACACACCAATGGAGTTGTCACAAACAGTATCGGAATGGGAGATAACATAAAGACAATCGGACAGCGTTTGCACGATAACAAGATTGAATGCGGCTATATCGGAAAATGGCACCTTGATGGATCTGATTATTTTGGAAATGGTATATGTCCAGATGGATGGAACCCAAAATATTGGTATGATATGAGAACTTATCTTAGTGAGTTGAGCGATGAAGACAAACTTCGCTCTAGAGATTCACAGACATCATACACAGAGGGCTTTTCAGAAGAATTTACATATGCGCATCGTTGCTCCGACAGGGCTATTGCATACTTGAATGAATTTAAGGATCAGGATTTCTTTTTGACTGTTTCATATGATGAGCCGCATGGACCATCTCTTTGCCCGGCTCCATTTAATCATATGTATGATGGCTTCTGTTTTGAAAGTTCACCTAGCTTTCAGGACGATCTGTCAAAGAAACCAATGCTGCAGCAGCTTTGGGCAGGAAAGAATTTACATGCACCAGAATCAGAGATAAATAAGGCGTCAAAAGGGCTGTCATTGTTCTTAGGCTGTAATTCATTTGCAGATTATGAAATGGGAAGAGTATTGGATGTAATTTCAAAGCTTGCACCAGATGCAATGGTAATTTATACATCAGACCATGGTGATATGCTTGGTGCTCATCGTCTGACATCAAAAAATGCAGCAGCATACAAGGAAGTAGCTAATATTCCTTTAATTATTAAGGGCGGTGCAAAGGGTAAGGTAGTGCATGAGATGGCATCTCACATTGATATTTCACCAACAATTATGGATTATTTTGAACTGCCAGTTCCAAAAACAATGGAAGGAAAGAGTATGTTGGCACAGATTTATGATCCAAGTGTGAAGATAAATGATGCGGTGTTTACAGAGTTTACAAGATATGAAGTGGATCATGATGGTTTTGGCGGTCTGCAGATGATGCGTGCAATCACCACAAAACGCTACAAGTTAGTTATTCATTTGCTTGATACAGATGAATTTTATGATCTTGAAACAGATCCATATGAGGTCGAAAATAGAATCAATGATGAAGCCTATGAAGCTGTCCGCAACGAGCTGCATGATAAGCTTTTGGCGCATATGGATGATACAAGGGATCTGTACCGCGGCTATCAGTGGAAAATGAGACCATGGAGAAAAAATGTCACACCAGATTGGAATAATGGTGGCTATACAAGACAGAGAGAAAACGAAGAATATGAGCCAAGACAGCTTGACTATGACACTGGACTTCCTATGGAAAAAGCAGTGAGAAATAAACTTCTGTATTGATATATGAAATGGGCGCTGCGCATATTGACGCAGCGCCTTTTTAAGTGTTTTTATTTTTCAGTGGAAAATGACGCATCTAGTTGTGCTAAAAATTCCTGCGGAATTTGTCGACAAAGTGGAAATACTTCTTCATTTGCTAAATAATTTGCTATAGTGCAAAGAAGCAGCGCACTGCGGCAAAGTGACCAGGCAGAGATTAGATCAATAGTGTCATACTCTGTATGCATGCCGTATCCATCACGGTTTAAGGTCATAGAAGGAACTCGTTTCCATGCAAATGTGTTAGAATCACTGCTCCAGACAGATGATCTTGTCGTCATTCCAATACCGCATTTTTCAGCGAGAGCTTCAAACTGGCGGCAGATTGAAGAATCGCCCGTAACACCTATTACAGTGCCGCCAAGTGATTGTCCGGCAAGGTCAATATTCATGTTAAAGAGGTGATGTGACAATTCAGACTCATGTGCCTTAACATAGGCGCGGCTTCCTAAAAGACCTTTTTCTTCTGCACCGAAAAATACAAAATCAATAGTGCGGCGTGGCTTATGTTCACAAAAATATAAAAACAGCTCCATAACAATTGCACAGCCTGCCATGTTATCGTAGGCGCCAGGTCCTTGTGGAACAGAGTCATAATGAGCAGTCACAGTTAAAATATCATCGCTTTTATCGCTTCCTTCAATGCGGGCACAAATATTTTGTGATGTTTTTTCAACAAGTGTCTGCTCACAGATCATGCGCACGCGTAAAGCACCTTTTTCAACAATCTCTGCTGCATCCACAAAATGAATGCAAGTGCCAGGAATTTCAGCAAGCGTTTTAGATTGACCAAGATTTTTGGATGTAGGCAGTCTTTTTTTTTCAGTGTCAATTGGAGTACCAGAGAAAGATACAAAGCCAAGCGCACCAGCCTTTACAAGTTTTTCAAGCATTGTACGGCTCATATAATTATTTAGCATAACAATCTTTCCATTTGCCTGCTTCATATTAATATCATCAGCATTTTCCAGATAAACAAAATCAGCCTCAAGTCCATTTTCATCTGTGTTGGCACAAAAACCAAAAGTGCAAGCCTCATATACCTTATGATAAGGTGCTGTCACCTCAAAGAAAGAGCGCTTAATCTGTGGTGCAAAAAAAGAAAACTCCTCCGTGCGAATCTGTGCATCGCTGTTTTCTTTTTTTAATTCCTGTAAAATCGTTTCAGCAGCTCTTTGCTCACCACACGTACCAGCTTCACGCACATAATTGAATTTAGAGACAAAGTCATACTGACGTTCTCCACTAATAAAAGTATTCATCATATCTTTTTATTCCTTTCCTTTTATAAAGGCATCATAGAATATATCAATATCTTTGTCAAGCGGTTGAATATGCTACAGTTCACGGATAAGCCAATATTTACAGTAAAGCCCGAAGGTGAATGGCTTTCACGAGCCGGACACTTGGAGCAGGTCTTTCAATGTAATGTATAAGAAAAAACAAAACTAGAGTTGTTTTGTCGAAGCATTGTGTGGTAGAATAAAAGCACAAAATTCAGATTCAGCAATCTGAAAATACAAGATGTGAAAGGATTAAAAAAATGAAGTGGCAAAGAGTTAAATACCAGCCGAACACACCACTTGGTGCAAACGGCCAGAAGGTAACAGCAAGCAAGGCACATACTGAGCTTTCCAAGCAGGCAGCAAAGGAAGGTATGGTATTATTAAAAAATGAGAACAGTCTTCTTCCATTTGAGAAGGGCACAAGACTTGCCGTATTCGGAAAGGCAAGTGCAGATTATGTAAAGGGCGGCGGCGGAAGCGGCGATGTTACCGTTTCATATACTGTAAGTCTTGATGCAGGTTTAAAGGCACTTAGCGATTATGTAAGTGTATATGAAGGCTTATCGTCATTTTATAATAAGAACGTGCGCGACCAGTATGAAAGAGGCGTGGCTCCAGGCATGACTGTTGAGCCAGAAGTTCCAACTGAGCTTTTAAAGAAGGCAAGAGCTTATACTGATACAGCACTTATTACGATTTGCCGTTTCTCAGGAGAGGGATGGGATAGAACAAGCAGCTACGACAATGGCATAGAGTCAGGCGAGCCGATGTGGAAGGAGTCTCAGAAGGTATTTGAACGAGGAGATTTCTATCTGTCTGATGCAGAACAGCGCATGGTAGAGACAGTAAAGGCTGCATTCCCGAAGGTTGTTGTTGTATTAAATGTAGGCGGCGTTGTAGATTCCATGTGGTTTGCAGAGGATCCTAAGATTCAGTCTGTTTTAATGGCATGGCAGGGCGGTATCGAAGGCGGTGCAGCAGCTGCTGAACTTCTTTGCGGTATTGGAAGTCCGTCTGGAAAATTGGCGGATACTTTTGCGAAGACGCTTGAGGATTATCCATCATCCTACAACTTCCATGAGTCACAGGATTACGTAGATTATACAGATGATATTTATGTAGGATATCGTTATTTCGAGACTATTCCAGGCGCAGACAAAAAGGTTGTGTATCCATTTGGATATGGACTTTCCTATACGACATTCAAGTGGGAGCTTGAGCGTGTAGACGAGGCAAAGGATGGCACACTTACAGTTCGCGTAGAGGTAACAAATACTGGAAATCATGAAGGAAAAGAAGTACTTCAGCTGTACGGCAGTGCACCAAAAGGAGCGCTTGATAAACCGTCAAAAATTTTGCTTTCATATGCAAAGACAAAGCTGTTGCAGCCTGGAGAAAATCAGCTTGTAACTTTAGTTGGAAACGTAAATGATCTGGCTTCATATGATGATCTTGGCGTTCTGCATAAATCTGCATATGTGATGGAGCAGGGAGAGTACCACTTCTATCTTGGAAATTCAGTTAGAAATATAGAGGAGCTTGGATTTATACATACAGAAGAGTCTACAAGAGTGGCAGAGCAGCTGACAGAGTGCTTAGCACCGACATCACTTCCAAAGCGCATGCGTGCAGATGGAAGCTTTGAAGAACTTCCTGTAAGACCGGCACACGATCCAGACAGCGAAGGACTTCTTACAAAGAAGGAAAAGGAGGCAATCGATGGTGTTGCACCAGATGTACGTTTTTCAAAGGGCGAGCATCTTTGGAACAATAACGAGCGCCGCATGCAGTTTGAGCAAGTTGCAGAAGGTAGCGTAACGCTTGATGAATTTGTGGCACAGTTAAGCGACGAGGAGTTAGCTCATCTTTTAGGCGGTCAGCCAAATACAGGTGTTGCAAATACATTTGGCTTTGGTAATCTGCCAGAGTGTGGTATTCCAAACTTTATGACAGCTGATGGACCGGCAGGACTTCGTATTTTGCCAGAGTGCGGTGTTTGCACAACAGCATGGCCATGTGCAACACTTCTTGCATGCACCTGGAATCCAGAGATTGTCTACGAGGTAGGTGCAGCTGGTGCAAAGGAAGTAAAGGAAAATAATATCGCAGTATGGCTTACACCGGCAATCAATATTCATCGTACACCGATGTGCGGAAGAAATTTTGAGTATTACTCAGAGGATCCGTATCTTGTTGCAAAGCAGGCAGGCGCAATGGTACGCGGTATTCAGTCTCAGCACATTGCTGCAACAGTAAAGCATTTTGCACTGAATAACAAAGAAACGAACCGTAAGGATTCAAACTCAAGAGTATCAGAGCGTGCAGCAAGACAGATTTATTTAAAGACATTTGAGCGTATTGTAAAGGAAGCAAAGCCGTGGTGCATCATGTCTTCCTATAACATTGTAAATGATTATAGAGCTTCCGAAAATCATGATCTGTTAGAGAAGCTTCTGCGCGATGAGTGGGGATTTGAAGGTGTTGTAATGACAGACTGGTGGACATTTGGCGAGCACTGCAAGGAAGTAAATGCCGGAAATGATGTTAAGATGGCAGCTGGAAATTCTGACAACTTGCTGAAAGCACTTGAAAAAGGTCTGTTAAAGAGAGAGACAATGGAGTGCAGCGTAAAGAGACTTCTTGGAGTTCTCTTAAAGATTGATTAAACATGTAAATTTGAGGATGTCTGTGTAATCAGGCATCCTCATTCTAAGAAAAAAGATACAGAGAAGGACTATTTTATGAAGACAACGATGTGGAACGCAGATTTAGGAAATGGAATGTATAAAAATCCAATACTGTATGCAGATTATTCAGATCCTGATGCTTGCCGTGCGGGCGAGGATTACTTTATGATCGCGTCAAGCTTTTGCAATGCACCAGGTTTGCCAGTGCTTCACTCAAAGGATTTGGTAAATTGGAAGGTAGTTAATTATATTCTGCCAAAGGTGCCAGAAGAGCGCTATGATAAGCCAGTGCATGGATGTGGTGTATGGGCACCGGCAATCCGTTACCATGACGGAACATTTTTTGCTTGTTTTCCAATGCCAGACGAAGGTATTTACATGAGTACGACAAAGGATCCGTTTGGAACATGGTCAGAGCCAGTCAATATTCGTCCGGGTGCAGGCTGGATTGATCCGTGTCCGTTTTGGGATGAAGATGGCAGAGCATATCTTGTGGCAGGTGTTGCAAAAAGCCGCATCGGATATAAGAGTGTGCTTCATATGATTGAAATGCAGCCAGATGGAATGGGTCTGATAGGAGAAGCAAAAGTTGTCTTTGATGGAAATTTAAATGAGCAGGAAACAATTGAGGGGCCAAAGCTGTATAAGAGAAATGGATGGTACTACATCTTTGCACCGGCAGGTGGTGTAAAAACAGGATGGCAGACTGTGCTTCGCTCAAAAAATATTTTTGGACCTTATGAATATCGCGTTGTTATGCGTCAGGGAGATACTTCTATAAACGGCCCTCACCAGGGTGCATGGGTAGATACCGTGACAGGTGAAGACTGGTTTTTACATTTTCAGGATGTGTATGCAGCTGGAAGAATTATTCATTTGCAGCCGATGAGCTGGAAAGAGGACTGGCCGATTATTGGTATCGCAAAGGATGGAAATGATTATGGGGAGCCAGTGCTTAATTACCGCAAGCCAAATGTCGGTGAGGCTGCGAAAGAGGCTGAAATCTTTGAACCAGATGCCTCTGATGATTTTAGTAAAAAAACACTCGGTCTTCAGTGGCAGTGGAATGCAAATCCAAAAGAAGACTGGTATAAACTTACATCAGAAGGTCTTTGCCTGAAAGCGGTGAAGCAAGAGGAAAAAATCAAACATGGTGATTATCCAAATCTTCTTCTTCAGAAGTGGCCAGCACCAGAATTTATCTGTGACACAACACTTTCCCTTTCGGGATTAAAAGCAAACGAAGAAGCTGGTGTGATTTCTATGGGTGTAAAATATGCGCTTCTTTCATTTGCAAGAAACGAGGAAGGCATGGTTGAAGCTTCATTTATCAATGGAGAGCAAAAATATGGAAAGATTCTTGTGGAGAGTACCGAGGAGACAAGTACATCACTTGGAACAATGGTGTTTGCAGATGACAGTGAAACTATAACAGTCCGCATGAGTGTACACCGAGTTGGAACGCAGGATTTAAGCGAGAAAGAAAAGAATTTCCCACTTGAGAAAGTTGTTTTTGAGTACAGCACAAACGGCACAGATTACAAGAAGGCCGGAAGCTATATGGCAGCTGCAGGACGTTGGGTTGGTGTAAAGAGTGGTGTTTATTGTGCAGCTCATCATAGTGAGGCTGTTGGAAGCTGCCTTGTAAAAAAGACAGTTTATAAAAATCTGTAAAGCCAAGATTAAAAAGACACAAGGAGATTTTCAATGACAAGAACATATAAAAATCCCGTACAGCGCGGCTTTTTTCCAGATCCATCAGTTGTTCGCGTGGGAGATGACTATTACATGGTCAATTCAACCTTTCAGTACTTTCCGGCAATTGCAATAAGCCACTCAAAGGATATGGTGCACTGGGAGTTAATTGGACATGCCATTACAGATCCCGATGAATTAGATTTAAGTGATATACGTGATTCACATGGAATTTGGGCGCCTGATATTTCCTACAGCAATGGTCGCTTTATCATAATGGCAACTCTTCGTTTAAATGCAGATGGAAAGCGTGATAATAATGTTATGCGCCGTCAGGTAGTTGTCTCATCAGACAGGCCAGAAGGTCCTTACAGCAAGCCATCATGGCTGGAGGTAGACAGCATTGATCCGTCTCATTTTGTAGATGACGATGGAAAGCATTACATGGTTATCAGTCCTGGAATAAATCTTGTCCCAATCTCTGATGACTGTACGCGAGTGACAGGCGATTTAATTCCTGTCTGGCCTGGAACAGGGGAGCGCTGCCCAGAAGGACCTCATATCTTGCGCCACGGTGATTATTATTATGCAATTCTCGCAGAGGGCGGAACTGGATATGGTCATGGCATAAATGTGGGACGCTCAAAAAATTTATTTGGCCCGTATGAAGCATCGCCATATAATCCTTTAATGAGACAGCTTGATCCAAATGCACCTATTCAGAGAACAGGTCATGGAAAGCTAATCGAGGATGCAAATGGAGACTGGTGGGTTTACTATTTGATGGGACGACCAAACCGCGGCATCGAAGTCGCAAATGGCAAAGCACCAAAGCCGGGAGAGATACGAGTGCCGGGCGCTTATACGACAGTGGGCAGAGAGACAGGTCTTGATCCAGTAAGATGGTTAGACGATGGCTGGTTTGTTATTAACGAAGGCAAAGGTCCAAGCAATGAGCAGACTGCGCCAGATATGCCAGAGGTAGTTTATCCAAAGTGGCAAAGAGATGACTTTGACAGCGACACACTAGATGTTCACTGGCAGTTCGTTAGAAGACCTGCACCGGGAAATTATTCACTGACAGAACGCCCAGGTCATATGCGAATCTGGACTTTGGATGGTCAGCTCTTTGAGATTCGCGCAAAAAATACGCTGCTTCGAAGAGAGGAAGAGCTATCATACACTGCAGTCACAAAGCTTTCATTTGATCCGACAAGAGATGGTGAACAGGCCGGACTTACATGTTATTATAGTACAGCGACATATGCACGCTTCTCACTTTGTTTTGAAGGCGGAAGAAAATTGCAGCTTGTAATAAACAGAAACCACGGCGAAGAGCTGATTGCAGAAGTAGATCAGATAAAAAATGGACCGATTTGGTTAAAAGTAGAGGTAGATCGTCTGACAAGACGCTTTTTATACAGCTGCGACGGAGAAGATTGGAGCGAGGCAGGCGTATTAAAAGATTGCATTTACCTGTGCGATGAGGGTGTGCCAGACGATCCAAAGCGCCACACCGGAACACTAGTCGGCATCTACGCCAACAACGGTGGCTGCGGAAGCCGCATTCCGGCAGATTTTGACTTCTTTGAATTTCAGGGAAGAGACATCAATATATAGAGGAAAGAGTAGTAATTTATGGAAAACCGTGATCTGAAAATGGCAGAAAAAATTGCCGCATGCGTAGCAGATAAAGGAGGACGAACATTTCTTGTCGGCGGCTACGTGCGTGATCTTTTAATGGGAAAGCATAGTAAGGATATTGATATTGAAATCCATGGTGTACAGCCAAAAGAGCTAGAGAATATTCTTGATGGGCTTGGCTCTAGAACTGAGATGGGTGCAAGCTTTGGTGTGTATGGTCTTAGAGGATACGATATCGACATTGCCATGCCGCGTCAGGAGGAGGCGACAGGACGAGGACATAAAGATTTTAAAATATATGTAGATCCATTTCTTGGAACATATAAAGCCGCAATGCGCCGCGATTTTACAATCAATGCCATGATGCAAGATGTGCTGACTGGAGAGATCATTGATCACTTCGGCGGTCAGGAGGATCTAAAAAAAGGAGTGCTTCGTCATGTAAACCCTCACACCTTTGCAGAAGATCCGCTTCGTGTGCTTAGAGCTGCGCAATTTGCCGCACGCTTTTCATTTTCTATTGCGCCAGAGACTATTGAATTATCTCGAACAATGGATTTGACAACATTAGCCCATGAGCGTGTGATGAGCGAGCTTGAAAAAGCTTTATTAAAGGCTGCACATCCGTCCATTTTCTTTGAACAGATGCACAAAATGAATCAGCTTGACGACTGGTTTTTACATTTAACACAGCTTATTGGAGTAAAGCAGCCTAAAAAGTATCACCCTGAGGGAGATGTGTGGAATCACACTATGCAGGTACTTGACAGTGCAGCCTTACTTCGAAGCAAGGCAGAAAATCCTCTTGGATTTATGCTGACAGCAGTAGTACACGATTTTGGAAAAATCATATCAACAACAGAAGAGAATGGAGAAATTCATTCTTATGGTCATGCAAAAAAGGGCGATCCTCTTGTAAAAGAATTTTTAGAGCGCATTACAAATGAGACAAAACTGATCCGTTATGTGAGAAATCTTGCATCACTTCATATGAGACCTTACGAGCTTGCCAGAGAGCAAGCCGGGAAAAAGGCAACAAATCAGATGTTTGACAGTGCAACAGTGCCATCTGATCTGATTCTTTTTTCAACGGCCGATCAGATGGGAAAGGGAAAAGGACAAGTTATCCCAGAATATGAAGACTTTTTAAAGGAGCGTCTTGACTGGTATCAGTACACGATGGCGCAGCCATGCGTGATGGGAGCTGATTTAATTAAGGCTGGATTAAAGCCGGGACCAAAATTTAGTGAAATTCTTGCATACTCACATGATCTTCATCTTTCAAACGTGCCAAAAGATGAAGCGTTAGCCCAAACACTTTCATTTGCGCAAAGACTTGCATAAGTGTTAAAAATGACATAATAACTTGTACAATATGCACAAAATATAAAGGGTATTGTACTGCAAAAAGACAGAAAATAAGAAGAAACTTTACATTCTTACAGAAGTCAGATATACTAACGATAGTGTAAGTTTTATAGCGCGGAAAGGAGGCGTTTGTACTAAAGCTGTCCATTGAGCTAATGTTATTTTTTGAAATCTTAAATCTGTATGGCTCATGGGCAAGAGAGCGCCACATTTAGAGACGTGAGTTTGCTTACGGAAAGCAGCTTATGTACTATTTAAAGGGCTTAGAGCCTTTCGCAGCAAACTGCTGCACTTTACAAAGATTTAACAAACGTAAAACAGAAACTAAAAATATTGCGAATGCGTACTATGATACAAAAAGTATCAAGTGGTAAATGTGACACTTGTCTTTTTATTACTGGTGTAGTAAATTCTAGGTGTGAAATTCCTATTGGAGGAGACAGGTATCTGGTACGCGTAGAAAGGTGTGTCAGAATATGGAGAGAGAACCATTAAGTGCTTGTGAAGCTATGATTATGAAAGTAATCTGGGATCAAAAAGGAGATATTTCAGTTCCGGAGCTGATTGATTTGATCCAGGAGCGTTACAAGAGAGATTACAAGAGAACAACAGTAGTAACCTTCCTTACCCGCTTAAACGGAAAGGGTTTCATTAGCTCTCACCGTGCAGGCAGAATTTCTTACATTCACGCAGAAAAGAGCGAGGAAGAATACAAGGCAAAGCTCTCAGCGCGCGAGGTTAATTTCTGGTTCGACGGCAAGCCGGCCGAGTTCATAGCAGCACTTTCAAACAACCAGTCTCTTTCTAAAGAAGATATCAAACAGATAAGAGGCTTGTTGGATGAAATGGATCAATGATGTAGTATTTGCAATTTTGGCAGCACATGTCTGGGGCAGCCTGATGCTATTTGTTTGGCTGCAGGCAGTAAAACGACTAGAGAACAAAGGATATACGCGGCTATTATTTTATCTGCTGCGCGCCGTAATTGTGGCATATCTTTTGCCTCTGGGACTAGGGGCAGTATTGATAATCAGTGAGATAATAGAGGTTGATGCAAGGCTTTTTCAAACAACTCCTGTTATGACAATGATTTGTCAGCTGCTATTTATACTTTGGATTTTAGGCTTTTTCGCAAATTTTGAATCGCTGCAGGAAAAATGGGATATGACAAGGCACTGCTTTAGCGATGCACTTCCGGCATCAAGGGAGCGGCAGCTGCGCTTTCAGGAAATCTGCAGACAGACAAAAATGCGTTCTGGACGCGTTATATTATGCGAGAAGGCAGGAATTCGCTGCGGCGGAATCACCGTTGGCGTTATCCATCCAAGGATTGTGCTGCCAGAAGGCAAAACGGATGAATTCGTGGAGCGTGTTACAATGATTCACGAGCTTGTCCACTACACACGCAAAGATATTTGGTTTTTGACGGCAGCAAAGGTCGTTGAGGCTATCCACTGGTTCAATCCATGGACAAGAGGTCTGGCAGCACAGATGAGTCAATGGAATGAATATGCCTGTGACTGGAAGGTCTGCAATAAATACCTGAGAAATATTAAATCATATTTAGAGGTATTGTATCGTGTCTCTATGCAGGGACAGGAAGATAAGACAGACATGTATTCTTCAATAGGAACGCAGCCTATGAAGTTAATCGGGAGGATGGAAAAAATGATCAATATGAAAAATGCAATGAAAAAACCAAAAATCTTTGGCGTACTCGCAGCAGTCGCTGTTTCCTTTACCTCAGCAGGATCTGTACTCGCTTCAACTGGTATCTTAGCAGGCGGATATCAGGCATTGTATGAGCTGACAGATGTGGAAGAAGATGAAGCTGGTATTCAGGTACTTGGAGATATAGATGTAACTGCAGATAATACAGTTCCTCAGGATAACAGCAATATCAACCCAGAAGATTATGTAAATACAGGCATTGAATTTATTGATGTGCTTCCAATTGATGGGTATACCTCTGAGAAGGATCAAAGTGATATTGAGTTAGCAGCATCTGCTAATTTTAGCTGGAGTATTCCAACTGATTTTATGAAGGCAACGAAGGATTTTTGGGCAACTAGTTCACATCATATTACAGTTGGAGGAACAATTACGCCAACTGGAAAAATTCTTCGTGTCGGTATAATAGAGCCAGGCGGAATCCGCAGATGTATTTATGCGACAGGAAACTTTTCCTATAATTTTCCACTCGATAAGACAGGATTTTACTGTGTCTACGCCATCAACGACAACAGCGAGGTAGTAAATCTGTCAGGCGGATATAATACATATTAACTTAACCTTCGCAGAGTCAAAAGAGTATACAAGCAGGGGGAGCGCAGCAAAGAGGGCAAAGTTTAGACATAAGGCAACGTGACAGCAAAAAAGCTGCGGGATGAAATATAATAAAGCAAAACAGCCATCTGATATCAAAAAGGTATCGGGTGGCTGTTTTTTTGAATATTGGATTCTCCGAAAAAAGCCGAATAAATACATGTACAGAGCTGCCCGTAAATGATAAGATGATACTGTTCACGGACTCGTGAACTATAAAAAAATAAAAGAGAGGGATGAAAAATGGGCAAGCTACAAAAAGATGAAGCATTTTATAAAAAGCTCTGGAGCCTGATGGTTCCGATTGTGCTTCAAAATCTCATGTTAGCGATGGTGGCAGTGGCCGATGCATTTATGCTTGGAGGCATGGATCAAAATTATATGTCGGCTGTATCACTTGCAACACAGATTCAGTTTATCCAAAACATGTTTTTAGCAGCAGCGACAGCCAGTCTTGGTATTTTAGGTGCGCAGTATTGGGGAAAGGGAGACAAAAAGACATTAGATGAGATCTTTTGCATGGCGCTTCGCCTTTGCGGACTAGTATCAGCCATATTCTTTGTTGGCTGTGTTTTCTTCGGACGCTATTTGATGCTTATTTTTACAAATGAAGAGGTATTGATCAATTATGGTGTAAGCTACTTAAAAATTGCAGGATTTTCATATTTGCTTACAGGTATTTCTCAGTGTTATCTTGTTATAATGAAGACAAGCGAGCACGCAAAGACAACGGCAGTCATAAGTTCAATGACAGTCTGTGTCAATATTATTTTAAATGCCATTTTTATTTTTGGAGGCTTTGGCATTGCACCGATGGGTGTGCGCGGAGCAGCTCTTGCGACACTTATCGCGCGAATTATTGAGCTTTGCTGTTCTGTACTTATTTCATATAAGCCAAATTATCTACATCCGTCCATGCGTGATTTATTAAGAAGAAACAAACAGATTTCAAAAGATTTTTGGAAGTGCGGACTTCCACTTTTAGGAGCATGTCTGTTCTGGGGAGTTGGATTTACATCTTATTCATCATTTATGGGTCATCTTGGAACTGATGCAGCGGCAGCCAATTCAGTAGCAGCGGTTGTAAGAGATATCATATGCTGCTTTAGCGCAGGTATTTCTAGTGCAGCTGGAATTATGATTGGCAATGAGCTCGGTGCAGGAAACTTAGAGAAAGGAAAGCGGTATGGCATACGTCTGTTAAAAATATCATTTGCATGCGGTATTTTTGCTTCTCTTTTAATGTGCATATCTGCACCAATTATTTTGCACTTTGTAAAACTTACACCGCAGGCACAGGAATATTTGAAGGGCATGTTTGCCGTTATAGCATTTTATATGATAGGACGCGCCGTCAATGATGTCACAATAAATGGTATTTTCGGCGCCGGCGGCGATACGCTGTTTGATATGTATAGTCTTGCCGTGTGTATGTGGTGTCTCGCGATTCCACTCGCTGCCGCAGGAACGTATTTTTTCCACTGGCCAGTAGTGCTTGTATATGCGTGTACATGTATAGATGAAGTAGGAAAGCTGCCGTGGGTTTTGCATCATTTTCGCAAGTATAAATGGGTCAAAGATTTGACACATTGACAATTATATGGCGCGGTGCTATGATGGGTCTAAGATTTAGCTTCGGGGGAAAATAAAAGAAAAGGGGATGCAAAAATGTGTCTTGTAACAAATATTCAGAAGTATTCAATCCATGACGGAGATGGAATTCGTACAACTGTATTTTTTAAAGGCTGTCCGCTTCGCTGTGCATGGTGCCATAATCCGGAAACACAAAAATGGAAACGCCAGATTTTAACGAATCAGGAAAAATGTACCGGATGCATGGAATGTGAGCGTGTCTGTCCAAATGGAGCAGTGCGCATAGAAAATGGCAAAGCTGTAACAGATTATGAAAAATGTACTGGCTGCGGAGAATGTGTGACAGCTTGTCTTTTGAATATCCGCGAAGTTGCAGGAAAAGAGTACACGGTAAAAGAGCTGTTAAAGGAACTCAAAAAGGATGAAATGTTCTACGAGGAATCGGGCGGCGGTGTTACACTTTCCGGCGGCGAGGTCATGTGCATGGATATGGATTACATAGAGGAGCTTGTAAAGCAGCTGCATCGTCAGGGAATCACAGTGAACATCGATACAAGTGGATATGCACCGTATGAAAATTTCAAACGGATTCTTCCATATATTGATACCTTCCTTTATGACATCAAGGCTATGGACAATGAAGTTCATAAAAAATGGGTTGGAACAGAGAATACTATCATTCTGGAAAATTTGAAAAAGTTAAGTGTAGATGGTGCAAGAATCTATATTAGAATCCCAACAATTGAAGGGGTCAATGCAGATGAAGAGAGCATGAAGGCTGTAATTAAATGGCTTACTGATGAAAAAATTAAGGTGGCACAGGTCAACCTTTTGCCGTACCACAATACAGGAAGCAGCAAATACAGCCGTCTTGAGTGTACTTATGACGGCGAAGCGTTTTTGGTACCGTCAGATGAAAAAATGAAGCAACTGTCATCACTTTTTACAGAGGCAGGCTTTTTGAAAGTTAAGATTGGTGGATAAACCAGAAAGGAAAAGGATTTTAGCTGTAATGGAGAAAAGAGGAATGAATGAGCGTGTGCAGGCGCTGCGTGAACTAAGTGTTACGACTCAGCCGCACATCGACATGGAAAGAGCAAAAAGTGAAACTGCAACCTACAAGAAATATGAAGGTCAGCTGTCTGTGCCAGAGCTTCGTGCACAGGTTTTATATGACTATTTTGCAGCAAAGACACTTTATATCGGAGATGGAGAGCTGATTGTAGGAGAAAAGGGAGATTCTCCACATGGTGCACCGACATTCCCAGAGCTGTGCTGTCATACTCTTGAGGATATGCACGTTATGAACGACCGTGAGCTTATCAGCTTTTCTGTAAAGGAAGAAGATTACGGATATCAGGAAAGAGAGATCATCCCATTCTGGGAAAAGCGTTCCACACGTTCAAAGATTCTGGCAAATATGTCTGATCAGTGGAAAGACTGCTATGCTGCAGGTATCTTTACTGAATTTATGGAGCAAAGAGGTCCAGGTCATACTGTTGGTTCCTTTAAGCTGTATGAAAAAGGATTTTTAGATTACAAGGCAGATATTCAGGCATCAATAGATTCTCTTGATTACTTCCATGATACAGAAGCATTTGAAAAGAGAAATCAGCTTCGCGGTATGGCAAAGGCATGTGATGCTATCATGCTTCTTGGTGCAAGATATGCTGATTATGCAAGAGAACTTGCCAAAAAAGAAAACTGTGATACAAGAAAGGCAGAACTTCTTCAGATTGCAGCAAACTGTGATGTTGTTCCAGCTCATAAGCCGCAGACCTTCTGGCAGGCAATTCAGATGTATTGGTTTGTTCACCTTGGCGTGACAACGGAGCTTAACCCATGGGATGCTTATTCACCGGGTCGTTTTGACCAGCATTTAAATCCATTTTATCAGAAGGATGTAGAGGAAGGCATTCTTGATGACAAGAAGGCGCTAGAGCTTCTTGAGTGCCTTTGGGTGAAGTTTAACAATCAGCCGGCACCGCCAAAGGTTGGTATCACGTTAAAGGAGAGCAGCACCTACACCGATTTTGCAAACTTAAATACAGGCGGTATCACTCCAGACGGACAAAACGGAGTTAATGATGTTTCTTATCTAATTCTTGATTGCATGGACGAGATGAAGCTGCTGCAGCCAAGCTCTAATGTACAGATCAGCAGAAAGACACCGCAGAAATTTTTAAAGAGAGCATGTGAGATTGCACGTAAGGGATGGGGACAGCCGGCATTCTATAATACAGAAGCAATTGTTCAGGAGCTTATGAATGCAGGAAAGACACTTGCTGATGCAAGACGCGGCGGAACGAGCGGTTGTGTAGAGACCGGTGCATTTGGAAATGAAGCTTATATTCTGACAGGATATTTTAATATTCCAAAGGTATTTGAGCTTACATTAAATAATGGATATGATAAGGTAAGCAAAAAGCAGCTTGGTTTACAGCTTGGATATGCAGCTGATTTTAAGACATATGATGAGCTTTTTGATGCTTTTAAGAAGCAGATGAAATACTTCATTGATGTTAAGATTCAGGGAAGCAACATAATTGAAAAGATTTTTGCAGACTGCATGCCGGCACCATTTTTATCTATTCTTACAAATGACTGTATCGCAAAGGGCAAGGATTATAATGCCGGCGGTGCAAGATACAATACAAAATATCTGCAGGGTGTTGGAATCGGAACGATTACAGACTGTCTTGCTGCTGTAAAATATAATGTATATGATAAGAAAAACTTCACGATGGATGAGCTGATGGCAGCGCTTGATGATAATTTCATCGGTCATGAGCGAATCTTGAATCTGGTAAAAAATCATAGTCCAAAGTATGGAAATGATGATGAGTATGCAGATGAGATCATGAAGCAGGTATTTGAATATTATCAGGGCGAAGTGACAGGAAGACCAAATATGCTTGGCGGAATGTATCGCGTAAATATGCTTCCGACAACATGCCACGTTTACTTTGGAGAAGTCATGATGGCAAGTGCAAATGGACGTCTGGCACATGTACCTGTTTCCGAGGGTATTTCACCAGAAAAGGGTGCAGACGTAAATGGTCCTACAGCTGTTATAAAGTCTTGTGCAAAGATGGATCATTTAATGACAGGCGGTACACTTTTGAATCAGAAGTTTACACCAAGTGTTGTTGCAGGAGAGGAAGGACTTAACCAGATGGCAAGTCTTATTCGTTCCTATTTTAATATGGATGGTCATCATATTCAGTTTAATGTTATCGACAGACAGACATTGCTTAATGCACAGAAATATCCAGAGGAATATAAGGATCTGATTGTTCGTGTAGCAGGCTACAGTGATCATTTCAGAAACTTAAGCAAGGCACTTCAGGATGAGATCATAAATCGTACTGAGCAAAGCTTCAACTAAAATTTATTATATACAAAAACACATAATGCAGGAGGAAAACACTATGAAGTTAGGATTTATCGGATGCGGCAACATGGCAGGCGCAATGATGGGCGGCATCATCAAAAACAATATTTTCAAATCAGAGGATGTGTATGGTTCTGACGTGTTTGAGCCAAGCAGAGAGCGCGTAAAGAACATGTATGGCATTCATGTTTCAGATAACAATGTTGATGTAGTGGACGCTGTTGATGTGCTTGTACTTGCTGTAAAGCCACAGTACTATGAGTCTGTGATTACACAGATAAAGGATCATGTCAGAGCAGATCAGTTAATCATCACAATTGCACCGGGAAAGACACTTTCATGGCTGGCAGAAAAGTTTGGCAAGGACGTAAAGATTGTACGTACTATGCCGAATACACCTGCACTTGTTGGTGAGGGCATGACAGGCGCAACACCAAATGAATTTGTGACAGAGTCCGAACTTAAGTATGTATGTGAAATTTTAAGCGGCTTTAGCAAGGTAGAGGTTATCAGCGAAAAGCTGATGGATACAGTTGTTGCAGTAAGTGGAAGTTCTCCGGCATATGTATTTATGTTTATTGAAGCTATGGCAGACGCAGCAGTAGAGCAGGGCATGCCGCGTGCGCAGGCTTATAAATTTGCAGCACAGGCAGTTATGGGCAGCGCAAAGATGGTTTTAGAAACTGGAAAACATCCGGGTGAGTTAAAGGATATGGTATGCTCGCCGGCAGGAACTACAATTAAAGCAGTTCGTGTATTAGAAAAGGAAGGTCTTAGAAGTGCTGTGATCGAGGCCATGGACGCATGTGTGGATGCAGCAAAGGGAATGTAAGAAATTTCAAAATTGTTTTAAATTCAAAAAATGCAAGGCAGGTGCAAAACGGCATCTGCCTTGTTGTCACAAAAAGTATGTTTGAGATTAGATGGGGGAGAATTATGATTAAAATAAAAGATAATATAATAAAACTTGAACAAAAGAAACGCTGCGATCAGGTAGCATCACTTCATGAACATGTAGCCTATAGTGAGTTAGTCAGCCATCGCATTCTCGACAAAACAGGTCTTCGCCAGCAGAGTACATTCGCAGATGGTACATGCGTAGAAGTTGATTTCTCAAAGGGAACGTATAAAATTACAGTTAACGGATAAACCAATACTTAAATCTAAGTTACAGTTAACGGGGGATTTTACGAAAGCTCTCCGGTGCAATGGTTTTCAAGTGTGAATATTGAAATTGACAGAAAATCATGGTATTATGATTTATGTGACAGTCTGTATATCCTTTTTGCTGCTGCATACAATGCAACATGTAAAAATAAAATGATGCAGAATGCATACAAAAATGTTGAAAGGAGCAGGTATGGGGGCAAAAAGGAAAATTGAGATACGAAAAGTGAGCCGCTTTGGGATTTGGATTACACTGTTTTTGGCACTGGCATTTGTCTTTCTTATAATACAGGGCGAGAATGAGTCAACAGAGCAGTACATTCAAGGCGAAAAAGCAGCGCAGCAGCTTGAAAAAGGCGCTGATTATCTCACCGAACAGGTAAGAATGTATGTCATGACAGGCGACACATCATATATGGACGCATATTTTGTTGAGACCAATCAGGTTAAGAGCCGGGAAAATGCACTTGATACATTTAAAACATATTTTGACAGGACAGCATCCTTTTCAGCATTAAAAGCTGCGCTTGACACTTCACTAGAACTCATGACGACAGAGTACTATGCCATGCGTCTTGTCTGTGAGGCAAATGATGTCTTGCAAAGCAGCTGGCCGGACGAAATCAAGGCAGTAGAACTTTCAAAAGAGGATGAAGAATTGTCTGACGATGAGAAAATAAAAAAGGCACAGCATCTTGTCACTGAGGAAGCATATCAGGAAATGAAAGATATAATCGCCGAGGAAGTGACAAACTGTGAAGCAAAATTGATTCGCCAGACAAGACATTATCAGGGAAAAGCTATGACGATTTTTTCTAGCATGTATTCAAAATTACAAATCGGAATTGTTTTAATGGTGATTCTTATGATTGGTTCATATGTAATGATTCGCCGGCTGATTGTAAAGCCGCTTATCAGTTACGATGAAAGCATCAAGCTTGGTGAAATCTTGCCGGTAATAGGGGCTGTTGAACTGCAAAATCTTGCTGTCACGTATAATGAAATTTATGTGGCGAATAAGGAGACAGAAAAGCTGATTCGCCATGAGGCAGAGCATGATCCGCTGACAGATCTGTTCAACAGAGGTTCCTTCGATAAGCTTATTCATATTTACGAAACAGGTGAGAGTCCATTTGCACTGATTCTTGTAGATGTGGATGTATTCAAAGAGGTAAATGATACTTTTGGTCATGGAATAGGTGATCAGATTTTAAGAAAGGTAGCATCTGTCTTAAAAAAACAATTTCGAAATATTGATTACGTATGCAGAATCGGCGGAGATGAATTTGCAGTAATCATGGTCAATTCAGCAAGTGATAAACGCTGCACGATCAAAAAGAAGATTGAGGAAGCAAACGAGGAATTGAGCAATCCAACAGATAGTCTTCCTGCAGTGTCTTTAAGTGTTGGTGTGGCATTTTCAGACAGAAAAAATCCAAAGGGTTCAATTTCTAATGATGCAGATGCGGCACTGTACTACATAAAAGAACATGGAAGACATAACTGCGGTTTTTACGAATAGTTTAAATTAAAGCTGCAAACAGTATCAAATGGTGATGGAAAAGACATTTGAGGTATTGCTGTACAAAAAAGGTTAGATGAGGAGAACACAATAAGATGGAACTTTGGGATATTTACGATTCAGATAAAAAACAAACCGGACGCACAATGAAGAGAAATGACTGGAATTTAAAAAACGGTGAGTATCATCTGACTGTGCTCGGTGTCATTCATCGCCCAGACGGACGCTTCTTAATTACAAGAAGAGTCATGACAAAGGCCTGGGCTCCAGGCTGGTGGGAAGTTTCCGGCGGTGCTGTACAGGCAGGCGAGGATTCCAAAGTGGCAGTTGTAAGAGAAATCCGTGAAGAGACAGGTCTTGATGTGTCCAATTGCCCTGATGGCTATCGTTTTACATATCGCCGTGACAACCCAGACGAAGGCGATAATTATTTTGTTGATGTGTACCGCTTTGAACTTGATTTTAATGAGAGCGATTTAAAGCTTCAGGAAGAAGAGACAATGGGGTACCGCTTAGCGACACTAGATGAGATCAAGGAACTAGACAAACAGGGAATTTTTCTGCATTATAGTAGTATAAAAGATGTGTTTGAATAAGTGTTTGAATAAGCAAAGAAAATCTTGACAAAGAATTAACAATTTGCTATACTACGATACAAGTAAAGGGGAGTAGCTGGTACCCGGGTATAATATCAGGCGTCAGGACGATCAGAAGATCCGCAGATATGAATAGCAAGACTTTTACTGCATGTGTGTATTTGCCATGCAGTAAGGGTCTTTTTTTATTATCAAACCCTTTATGTCATACATACCAAGGTCCAGAAGAAAAGGAGAAAACAAAATGAGCAAAAAGAAAAAAGGAGCGATTGCAGGAGTGGCAGCGGCAGTTGTCATTGTCTGTGCAGCTGGTGCAGGAAATGCAACTTATACGATTAATGAACAGGAGCAGGCAGTTGTGACGACATTTGGTGTCAGCCATGCAGTTACTGATCCGGGACTTCATTTTAAGATTCCATTTGTGCAGCATGTAACGAAGGTGAACACGACGATTCAGAGTCTGCGTATCGGTTACGACAATAACAATGATGTGGTTGCAGATGAATCTATTATGATTACATCTGATTTTAATTTCGTTGATGTGGACTTTTATCTTGAGTATCGTGTATCTGATCCGGTAAAGGCCGTATATGCATCGAAAGATCCAGATCTTATTTTGCAGAACATTGCGCAAAGCTGTATTCGCGCCGCAATCAGCAATTATGATGTAGATTCTGTTTTGACAACAGGAAAGGGCGAGATTCAGTCAAAAATTAAGGAAATGATTACTGAGCAGCTTGACCTTTATAATGTTGGTCTGCAGCTTGTGAATATTTCCATTCAGGATTCAGAGCCGCCGACAGCAGAAGTCATGGAGGCATTTAAGGCAGTTGAGACGGCAAAGCAGGGAAAAGAAACAAGCATAAACAATGCAAATAAGTATCGAAATGAAAAGCTGCCAATAGCGGAGGCTGATGCCGATCAGATTTTACAGGAAGCAGAAGCAACAAAGCAGGAGCGAATCAATGAGGCAAATGCGCAGGTAGCTATGTTTAATGCTAAGTTTGAGGAATATGAGAAAAATCCAGAAGTTACTAAAAAGAGAATGTTCTACGAGGCAATGGAGGGTATCCTGCCGCAGCTTCGTGTGATTATTGATGGAACAGATTCCACGACAACAATGCTTCATGAGCAATTAAATTCTGTGAGCGAACAAAACGTACAGAGTAGTACATCATCAGCAGACAGCAGCTCAACAAGTAAGTAAAAAAGAGAGGAAACGTTACATGAAAAAGACAACAAAACGAATTGTAATAGGAGTCGCAGCTTTTGTGGCAGTCATTTGTGGGCTGTCATCACTTGTAGTGACAAAGGAAAATGAATATACATTAATTATGAGATTTGGAAAAATTAACAGTATTAAAACAGAGGCTGGATTAAGCTTCAAGGTTCCGTTTTTAGACAGCGAACAGACACTTCCAAAGGAAATTCTTTTGTATGATATGGCAGCGTCGGATGTCATCACAAAGGATAAGAAAACAATGATTGCAGACAGCTATGTATTATGGCAGATCAGTGATCCTATATTGTTTTCAAAGACATTAAATCGTTCCGTAAGTAACGCTGAAGGCCGTATTGATGCTGCTGTATTTAATGCAACAAAAAATGCAATCAGCACCCTGACGCAAAATGAAGTCATTGCTGCAAGAGACGGCGAATTAAAGGAACTTATTATGAGCAAGGTCGGAAATTCAATGGACTCCTATGGCGTAAAGATTTTAATGGCAGAGATCAAACAGCTTGATCTGCCAGAAGACAACAAGGCAGCCGTATACGAGCGTATGATTTCAGAGCGTAATCAGATTGCCGCAAGCTATCAGGCAGAAGGTGATTCAGAGGCAAAGAAAATCAGAAACAGCACAGACAAAGAGATTTCAATTATGCTTTCAGATGCAAAGGCAGAGGCAGCAAACACAATAGCAGAGGGCGAAAGCGAGTACATGCGTATTTTAGGAGATGCGTATAACACGCCAGAGCGAGCAGAGTTTTATGAATTTGACCGTGCATTAGAGGCAGCAAAGACAGCCATGAGCGGAAGCGATAAGACATTGATTCTTCCAAAGGATTCACCACTTGCATCAATCTTTATGGGAGAGGAATAATCGAATAATAATGCAGGAATAATAGAGGAACAGCATCTGATTGAAATTAAGTGAATAACGATCAGATGCTGTTTTTTATAAAAAGTTTTAAGTATGACTTTTTTAATTCATGAGAACTTTCATTATTCCTCACTTTCTGCACGGACTTCTTTTACTAAATCCATAATAGCCTCATCGGATGTTAATCCAGTATTTTCAGCTTCATTTGCCATTTGTGCCTGGAGCAACTGCATAGCATATACAGCAGAATTGATGAGTCGGACATTGCCATTTTCAACAACAAATGTAATACGATCTCCACTAGAGATTCCGAGAATTTCACGAACATCCTTTGGAATAGTTACTTGTCCTTTTGACATAACTTTTGCATTATCAATAAATGTATTAGCAATCATAATAAAACCTCCTTAAAAATAGGAAAAGTAGGGAATATCCTACTTTTATTATATCTATATTATAAAAAAATATCAATATGAAAATTGAAAAAATATTGATTAAAATATTCGCAACACAGGAAATGCTTTTACGGAATCATATGTTAAAATGCAAGTGCAGCTGCAAAAAGAAGAAAAACAGGAGGACATCATGGAAAACAGATCATGTATTCAGCAAAGTCTGGATAAGATTGAGGCAGAACTGGCATCAGAAATCAGTGTGAATGAGCTGGCAAAAAAGGCAGGTTATTCATTATTTTATTATTACCATATATTCCAGAAAGAAGTCGAAATGCCAGTCATGCAGTATATTATAAGACGACGTCTCTTACATGGAATTTATGAAATGAGTCAGGGCGATAAGAAAATTGATATTGCATTGAAATATGGATTTCTGACATATGCAGGTTTTTACAAGGCATTTGTCCGGGAGTTTTCCTGCACTCCTGCGGAATATATTGCGTCGGGGCGGGCAAAAAAGCCACATCCTATTAAGTTAGTGGAAAGGAAGCATTGTATGATGACACATAAAAAGGTAAGTGAGATTGTAAAGCATTGGGGATTGGAAAAAGAACTGGTTTCAGATATTTTTTATGAAGGAAATGGTGAGCGGTGTGAGAATGCATTTTTTATTGGAGACGATTTTGTTTTAAAATTCACTTCTGATTTTGATGAGATGCAAAATCATATCAGTCTGGCAAAGTCATTAGAAAATGTTGGTTTGTTGACAGCAGTGCCAGTAAAAACAAATTCAGGGGAAGAGTATGTATTTGACAGTGGAATTTATTTTTATTTGACAAGGCGTATAAAAGGAAAAGCAGTGACGGCACAGTCTTTTTATACAGATGCTACTACAACAAATGAGGAAAGCAAGGTACGATTTATCGGAGAAATTTTAGGGCAGCTGTCGATTTTGTTAAAAGATGTTCAGATGCAGGCAAAAGAAATCAATTTGTCAAATGATATTTCAGAATGGATTTTGCCAAAGGGAAAAGAGCTTTTTCCAGAGCACGCGCTGTTTCTTCAAAAAAAATTAAATGAATTAAAAGGGTTATTTAATCGTGGTGATGATGAACTTCCGCGTCAGATTATCCACCGCGATCCAAATCCATCAAATATTCTCATGACAGACAAGCAGTGGGGTATTTTGGATTTTGATCTGGCAGAAAGAAATATTCGCATCTACGATCCATGCTATGCAGCAACAGCCATTTTATCAGAGAGTTTTGAGGCGAGTAATGATCAGAAGTTGCAGAAGTGGTGCAAAATCTATAAAAATATTTTGTACGGATATGACAGCGTTGCAAAGTTAACAAAGACAGAGTGGAAGGCTGCTCCATATGTAGTTTTGGCAAATCAGCTTGTGTGTACGATTTGGTTTTCAAAAAAAGAACAGTATCAGGAATTATATGAAATTAATAAGAAGATGACTTGGTGGATAATAGAACATTTTGATCAGCTTCGGTTTGAGGAAGATTAAATAGCGCTATTAAAGTTTAAGAGTAATCAATTGGCTGTTAAATAATATAAACAACAAAGATAAAATTCGGGCGGCGTAAAGCTGCCCGTTTTTGTATTGCCGAGTCAGTCAAAATTTGATAAAATAAAATCACATGGCAAAATATGAGAAATGATCTCAGATAAAGGTTTCAAAAATAAAAAACGGGATATTACGTTTTTTAAGAAAGGTGGTGCGCAGCATGAGAAGGTTTGTTAATCCGGGAAATACTGCATTTGAGGTGGCAGTAAACTCGCAGATTTATGTGGATAAAACAGGTCTTTTGGCATACACAAACAGTGTGATCAATACAAAACAGGCTTTGATTTGCAGCAGCAGGCCAAGGCGGTTCGGTAAATCCATTACTGCTGATATGCTTTGCGCATATTATAGCAGAGGCTGTGATTCTGATTCTATATTTGCATCATATGAAATTGCAAAGAGTGATTCTTACAAAAAATATTTGAATCAATATGATGTGATTTATCTGGATATACAATGGTGCATGATGGATGCTGGTTCGGCAGAACAGACCGTATCATATCTGAATTATCATGTGATTGAGGAATTAAAAGAGATATATCCGCAGATTTTACTAGATGGTATTCGTACTGCATATGGGGCAATGTCTTGTATCAATGCACAGACAGGTGTGAAATTTATTGTAATAATTGATGAGTGGGATGTTCTGATTAGAGATGAGGCTGCTAATGAAGCTGTTTTGCAGGATTATATTAATTTTTTGCGCGGAATGTTCAAGGGCAGCGAACCTACTAAGTTTATTGCACTAGCATATCTGACCGGAATATTGCCAATCAAAAAGCTAAAAACACAATCTGCTCTCAATAATTTCATGCAGTTTACAATGATTACGCCTGGTGTACTTGCAAGATACATCGGTTTTACCGAGGAAGAAGTAGGAAAATTATGCGAGCAGTTTGGTGTGGATTTTCGTGAGGTAAAACGATGGTACGATGGATATGAATTAGGAGACTATCATGTGTATAATCCGAATGCAGTAGTCAATGCAATGATAAATAAAAGCTTTCAAAGCTATTGGTCACAGACAGGAACATATGAGTCAATTGTACCATTTATCAATATGAATTTTGATGGTTTAAAGACTGCAGTGATAGAAATGCTGTCAGGTTCGACTACGCAGATTAATGTGAATTCATTCCAGAACGATATGGTTAATTTTGTAGATAAAGATGATGTGCTGACTCTTCTGGTGCATCTTGGCTATCTTGCGTACAATCAGAACATGCAGTATGCCTATATTCCAAATGAGGAAATTCGTCAGGAATTGCTGTTCGCAGTCCGAAGAAAAAAATGGAGTGAATTAAATCTTTTTTTGCAGGATTCAGAAGAATTATTAGATGCAACGCTTGATATGGATGAGGAAGCGACAGCAGAAAAAATTGAAAAAATTCATACCGAATACGTGTCTGCAATACAGTATAACAATGAAAATTCGCTGAGCTGCGTTTTATCAATAGCCTATTTAAGTGCAATGCAATATTATTTTAAGCCAATACGGGAATTGCCAACTGGACGTGGTTTCTCTGACTTTGTATTTATTCCCAAAAAAGAATATGCAAATGAGTATCCAGCGTTAGTAACAGAACTGAAATGGAATAAAAACGCACAGACTGCTCTCAACCAGATAAAGGAAAAACAATATCCGCAGTCACTTTTGCAATATACTGGGCAGATTCTTTTGATCGGTATAAATTATGATAAAAAAACAAAAGAGCATAGCTGTAAGATTGAACGATTTGAGCGGGTTTTACAGTAGGTGGAGAAATCAATGAAAACAACAACTAAGGATTTGACAAAAGGAACAATATGGAAGCAGCTAATTGCATTTGCAATACCGCTGATATGGGGAAATTTATTTCAGCTGACATACAACATGGTAGATTCGATTGTGGTGGGACAGTTTGCCGGGCAGGATGCTCTTGCGGCGGTAGGCACCTCAGACCCAGTCATGAATTTACTGATTCTTGGTGTCACAGGACTATGTATTGGTGCATCCGTAATTATGAGTAATTGCTTTGGTGCAGGAAAAACGGAAGAATTAAAGCACGAGGTAGGAATGACACTTCTTCTTGTGATGGGGATGTCAGCAGTTATCCTTGTGGGAGGTCTGATTGCTTCCGAAGGAATATTAAAGCTGATGCAGACTCCGACTGATATATTACCGCTTGCAGAAAGTTATCTTCATATTATCTTTATTGGAATGCCATTTACTTGTCTTTATAATATTTATGCGGCATCGCTTCGAAGTGTCGGAGATGCAAAAACACCAGTTTATTTTCTGGTACTGTCCTCTGTCTTAAACGGAGCTTTAGATGTGCTGTTTGTAGCAGGGCTTCATATGGGTGTAGCTGGTGCCGGTTTGGCAACAGTGATTGCAGAGGCAGTGTCAGCAGTGCTTTGTGTAATTTATGTTTATTTTCGCGTACCAATGCTTCATCTAAAGAAAGAGCATTTTCAGTTAGACAAGCGATTGATATGGATGACAGTACAGTACGGTGGTATGTCGTCACTTCAGCAGTGCAGTCAGCCGCTTGGAAAGCTTTTGATTCAGGGTGCAATCAATACGCTTGGTGTTGGTGCAATGGCAGCATTTAATGCAGTCGGCAAGATAGAAGATTTTGCACTTGTACCAGGAAGAAGTATTTCAAATGCAATGATGACATTTACAGCACAAAATGATGGCGCAAAAAAGCCAAAGCGAATTAAGGATGGTTTTCGAAGCGGCATTATGCTAGAGATTGGCTATGCTGTATTTATATGTGCAGTGCTTCTTGTATTTGACAAGCAGCTGATTGGACTGTTTGGAGATTCTAAACAGATGCTTTTAGAGGGAAGCCGCTACTTTGCAGTAATGGCATTTTTCTATTGGCTTCCAGGTGTTACAAACGCCCATCAGGGATTTTTGCGCGGTGTCGGAAAAATGAAGATGACGCTTTATGGAACGCTCACCCAGATTACATTTCGCGTCATTTTTACATTTTTACTTGTACCGCGAATCGGACTAGTAGGTGTCGGATTTGCGTGTATTGCAGGATGGATAGCTATGCTTGGCTGGCAGGCACCGTATTGTATTCATATTAGAAAGAAAATGATGACAGAAAGGAAGGAAAACTATGACTTACAAGGATAATGCAGTAAAGGATCTGCGTATCGCCTATATTGGAGGCGGCTCAAGAGGATGGGCATGGACATTTATGCGCGATTTGGCATTAGAGCCAGCACTTGGCGGTACAATCGTTTTATACGACATTGACAAGGAAGCGGCAAAGGCAAATGAGATTATCGGAAATGGCATATCCGAAAGAGAAGAGGCAGTAGGCAAGTGGAAGTATATTGTGGCGGATACACTAAAAGAGGCACTGACAGGCAGTGATTTTGTTGTGATTTCAATTCTTCCAGGTACATTTGATGAGATGGAGTCTGATGTGCATGAGCCAGAAAAATATGGTATCTATCAGTCTGTCGGTGATACAGCAGGTCCTGGCGGAATGGTACGTGCGCTGCGAACAATACCTATGTTTGTTACAATCGCAGAGGCAATTCGCGATTATGCGCCACAGGCATGGGTTATCAATTATACTAACCCGATGTCATTATGTGTAAAGACATTATACCACGTATTTCCGCAGATCAAAGCATTTGGTTGCTGCCATGAAGTATTTGGAACACAAAAACTTCTGGCACAAATTGCAGAGCGTGAGCTTGGCATTGCTGATATCAAACGAGATGAAATTATAGTAAATGTACTTGGCCTTAATCATTTTACATGGTTTGATAGTGCATCCTATAAAGGAATTGATTTGTTCCCAGTATATCGCAGCTTTATAGAAAAGCACTTTGAGGAAGGTTTTGAGGAGAAAGATAAAAATTGGATGAACTCAACATTTTCCTGTGCACATCGCGTAAAATTTGATTTGTTCAAGAAATATGGCTGGATTGCAGCAGCAGGAGATCGTCATCTGGCAGAGTTTGTGCCTCCGATTTATTTAAAAGATCCAGAAACTGTCGCTTCATGGAAGTTTGGTTTGACAACTGTTGCATGGAGAAAAGAAGATTTAAAGAAGCGTCTTGAAAAAAGTAAAAAGCTTGTATCTGGTGAGGAAAAGGTTGAATTAATTCCATCAGGCGAGGAAGGTATTTTATTAATCAAGGCACTGTGCGGACTGACACGCATGATCAGCAATGTCAATATTCCAAATACTGCAGGTCAAATTCCAAATCTTCCAGCATCTGCAGTAGTAGAGACAAATGCCGTATTCTCAAGAGATAGCATCGCACCTATATTTGCAGGAAATCTGACAGAAGATATCAGACAGCTGATGCTTCCGCACGTTATGAACCACGAGGATGTCTTAAAGGCTGCACTTACATGTGATTACGATATCACGCTTCGTGCATTTCGCCGTGATCCGCTTGTTACCTGCAGCAAAGATGATGCTGACAAGCTGCTTTGCACGATGATTGCAAACACAAAGAAATATTTGCCGGATGGCTGGAATTCAAAATAAGTTAATATTTACAGCAAAGCCCGAAGGTGAATGGCTTTCGTAGCATAACGCGTTAACAGATAGGTGAATGGCTAAAATTTGTGATTGACTTTCCTTTGGTGTATATGGTATAGTATTCTGCGTTAACAAATTAGTTAGCAAAAAAACAAAATAATATTCCGTGAGGGAGTAGTTCGCGATAATCGTGGTTTGTCAACAACCCCGGCTTTTGCCTGGCAAATCTTAAAGAATGAGACTCATGTATGCGTTTTTTTAGTGTACGCATACATGGGTCTTTTTTAATTGTTAATAGTGGATCCTGCGGAATAAAAAAGGAGGAAATGATGGGTGATTTCATCAACAGTGCACCGCTTTTCGTTGTAATTCTGCTTCTTGTAGTAGGATTTGCACTTTTGGTAAAAGGAGCGGATTTTTTTGTGGAGGGAAGCTCAAGCGTAGCAAAGAAGCTGGCAGTGCCGTCCATTATTATCGGATTAACAATTGTAGCAATGGGAACATCACTTCCTGAAACAGCTGTCAGTGTAACTGCATCTTTAGTAGATAACAATACACTTGCCATCAGTAATGTAGTCGGATCAAATATTTTCAATTTGATGTTTGTTATCGGTGTCTGTTCTATTCTTTCTACAATTTATGTGCAAAGAGAGACAGTAACGCGCGATATTCCGTTTTCAATTATCTGCGCATTATTGCTGCTTGGCCTTGGAATGATTGCAGTCGGTGATGCAACTGGCATGACGCTTGGCCATTTTGATGGAATCCTTTTTCTTATCCTTTTCGCAGGCTATATTGGACTGATGATAAAAAGTGCGATGAAGGCAAGAGCAGAGGGAAAAGAAGTCGAAGCAAATGACGAATTTGACGAAGAAGAGTTAAAGGTAATGTCATATCCTAAGAGCATCATTTATATCGTTGGCGGTGCAATTGCAATTGCAATTGGCGGAGATTTGACTGTAGATACGGCAAGCCGCATTGCAATTGATCTTGGAATGAGTCAGACGCTTGTAGGACTTACTATTGTTTCTATTGGAACATCACTTCCAGAGCTTGTTACATCTGTTGTAGCAGCGCGCAAAAATGAGGTTGATATGGCAGTAGGAAATGCAGTCGGATCAAATATTTTTAATATTTTGATGGTCCTTGGAATTGCATCTGCAATCAATCCAGTCAGCCTGATTCGCGAAAATGTGATTGATATTATCATTTTAGTAGCATTCTCAGTTGTTGTATGGATTTTTGCAGCGACAAAGAAAAAGATCAGCAGAAAAGAAGGAATCGCAATGGTAGCAATGTATTTAGTTTATGCGGTTTATATCATTCTTCGATAAATGTAAAAGACAGAGCCGGTATCAATCTATGATTGTCGGTTCTGTCTTTTTCTTGTGCAATAGGTAAAAAAAGAAATGAATCATGAACAGTATCGGAAAGTGCGGTCAGTAAAAATTCTTGCAAAAATTAATCCGAGAGGAAGAGCAATTATAATCATAATCGCTGCAGCACCCCATGAAAATGCATCGACTAGAGACATGGTTCCCAAATTGTAAAAAGCACGATATAAGTAAAGCCCAGGAACCATGATGACAATGGAAGGAACGGTCAGTGATATACGAGGATAACCATTGTAGTTTTTGATAAGAGAAGCAAGCAGCCCGGCTGTTAAAGCACCTATGAAAGCGGCAGCGGTAGTTGGCATGCCAGTCAGATCAACAAGTTCAAGACGAAGAGTGTTAGAGAGTGCACCCATTACAGCAGCGATAGCAGCCATTTTAACGGGGCTGTTAAACATGATGGAAAACCCAAAAACACCGCAAAAGCTTGTGAGTAATCGTAAAATTAAAAGAAGTATTGGGTCAAGATTAAGAGCTGTAAAATTTAACGGCTGCAGGTGCAGCAGCAATGCCATAATCCATGCAGTCATCGTAGCAACTAGTACAATGATAATCGAATAGCTTAGTCGTTCAAGACCAGAGCGCAAATCTAATTTTGAAAGGTCAATTCCACTTGTAATAAACGGAAAACCTGGAATGATAAATAAAATTGAGCAAATATAACCGGCTTCATGGAGTGCAGAGACGTGGAAAAGAATCTCCGCAAGATTTAACAGTATACTGTAAAGCAGACAAGAGCAGGAAATGGATACAGCTATATTTAAGAAAAGTGTGAAGTTATGTTTAATCAACTTTGTTCGGATCACATTTCCAATGCCTGCACAGAGAAAGGCGAGAATCATTTCCACAGGTCCACCGCCAAGAAGAAAAGTGAATGCACAGCATGCAAGAGCTGCTGCCAGTCCGAGCTTAACTGGAGAGTAGATTGCATGAATTCGTTCAATTTCATCAAGACGCTTGTGAATTTCTTCGCCAGTTAAGTGAACCTCTTCTTTTGGAAAGCTGTCAACGAATTGTTCCATTCGATAAAGCTTTGAAGTATTGACACCTGTGTTGGCAATGCTTAAAGACTGCGATACACAATCCTTTCCATCAAAGCAGTTAAATTCAATCGACATTAATCCGACATCGACCGTACAAGTTACACCAAGACTTTTTGAAAGCCTGTTCATGGAAGTACGAACGCGCCAAGCACCAGTTCCGCAGGATAGCATAATTAGTCCAACGCGGCCAATGACAGATGCCTTTTCAATAAGTCCGGCTTGGTTGATCAAAATATTGCCATTATTTTGCGTGTAATCATGCCATGGAATTTCCATGTGGTTTTTTTCCATGATATCAGTAAAATTAGTTTGTTGCATAAATGATTTCCTCGGCTCTTTGAACGTGTTTTTCCAGATGCTTTAAGAAGTGTGAATTTGGAAGGAAAATACCAAGTTCATCATAGCGTTTGTCATGTTCAGTAAGCGTGTCCTGTCCATAAAAGACAAATGCCATTGGGAGTTCTTTTTCCAGATCAGTCATTAAATCCCAGACAGCACAGTAAGCCTGAGCTTCTGTTTCCTGCTGCTTTACAGTGTCAGGAAGCTCACGAATTAAAAGAATGCCTGTATGCTCTTGAAGAACAATCTGCGTTGATGCGCTTATTTCCGGGTCATACGAATGTGTGTAGCAGTAAGCTTTTGCCAGATAGAGATTTTTCTTATTTGGGAGAGTGTTATAAACTTCACGAAAATGTTCATATTCTTTTTGGTGGAATGCTTTTTTATATTCAGGGAGCAGGTTGCCATTGTCATCTGTCATTATTACTGGATTTTGTTTGCCATCTGCGTTAAAGCGAAATGGGATTAAATAGGAATTCCTTAAAAGGTCAAACAGTGAATGCTGACAAATTGCCATTAGAAAAGCTGACAGATCTCTGTTGTCATATGCGTTGAATAATGCTTGCGTAAAATCGGGTGCAGAGAGTGGTGTAGCCTCATCTTCACTGCAAAAAAGGTATTTACAGAAAGTTTCCTGAAGCTTTTCACAGGCCCAGGGATCTGATAAAATCTTTTTAAATAATGCTTCTGATTTTTCTTCTCTTGGAAAAATTGTTTTTTCTGCCATTTCTGATACAGTCCTTTCTTTTTTATTTCGGCTACATTATACTCTTAGAAAAATAGAAAGTAAAGATTAAAAACTGTACAATATTTATAATTAAAAAGTATAAAAATAATGTTAAATAATGAGAAAAGTCAAAAAAGAACCATGATAAAATTGCCTTGATCAATCATGGTTCTTTCAAAAAATTAATAAACAACTGTTCCAAATGGCATCAGAGCAAGCTTTGCCATTTTAAAATGCTGCAGACCAAACGGAATACCGATTATGGTGATACACATGATGCAGCCCCATAACAGAGAGTGCAGTGCAATCGGGATACCAAAGAAAATGGCCCAGATGATATTTAGTAAAAAGCTTCCAAGTCCACCACCGTATGTAACATCCTTTCCAAACGGAAAAAGTGCCAGTCCAGCTAACTTAAAGCATTGCATGCCAACCGGGATTCCCACAATGGTGATGCACCAGATACATCCGGCAATTAAATATCCTAGTGCACTGACAAGACCTCCGCAGAGCATCCATATAATATTTCCAAGGCAACCCATAAAATTTTCCTTCCTTTCTTACACTAATTTAAGAAGAGAATACACATTTTTTGTGAGAAAGTCAAGATTATCTGCTGTTAGAGGCACCACTTACAATATGATAATATGCATTTGATGTGATGCGGTACACAATTGTGTAGAAGAGCGCAAATGCTCCAAAGCTGATTAACGTAACGATTGTATATAGATGCAGATTTGTTAAATTAAACAGCAGCAGGATTTTTCTAATCATCGGGAAGGCAAAAATCAGATGAATGCCGGCACCGACAAGTGGAAGGAAAAATACAGTCAAAAGCTGGGAGTTGATACTCTTTTTAATTTCGCGCTTTGTCATGCCTACCTTTTGCATAATATCAAAACGTGCCTGATCTTCATAGCCTTCTGAAATCTGCTTGTAATAAATAATCAAAACAGCGGCAATTAAGAAAACAATGCTTAAAACGATTGCCAGATAAAATAAGCTTCCAAAGTCTGCTAAAAATTCTTCATAATTAGCAGCACGGCTTTCAAACTGGCAACGCATAATTCCTGTGTTTTGTTTATAGCTTTGTGTGAAAAAATCAGAGATAGTGGATGAAAGATCATTTGCCAGCAAAATCTGATTATCACGATTTAAGTTGGTATCAAAGTTATAGTGCCAATAAAAGTAAACAGACTTTTCATTACCAGGCAATGCTGCAATGGCATCAACTGCCGCATGAATGTCTGGAACGATTAAGACGAATATAGTAGAAATATTTGCCATTGAGTTGCCGTCAGGTCTAAATTCGTCGATTTGCTTTTTGATTGTGTATGTCATGCCATGCTCAAAGGAAATAGTACTTTCATTATAAGCAGAGTCTCGAGTTGAAAAAAGCAGCGCTTCATCAGGGGCAAGAGTTTCATTCGTGCCCATCATTTTGTTGTAATCTGAAAGTGGAACGAAGTAAAACATTTTGCCTTCAAGGTAATTTGCTGTTTCAGAATGGCTGTCAAACGGAGTATCGCATACAAAGTCATTATCAATTAAATAGCCGTAAAAACAGGCGGACCGATAATCGGAAACATTGGATGGTGTACATTCATATTTATCCATCGCATCTGATGCAAGATTGCGAATTGATGCTGTATTTTCATCAGACATTGTATCGAAGGAATTATAAGATGCAGTCGTATTAAATTGATAAGGATAGCGATTAGATAATACATCATCCATACCGAAGTATAAGCTTACAGTAGTGGACAGCATAACAAGAACCATTGTAGCAAGGATACAGATGGAAGCCAGTCCAGCGCCATTTCTTTTCATTCTGTAAGCCATAGAAGAAATTGACACAAAATGATTTGCCTTGTAATAGTAGCGCTTATTTTTTTGAAGCAGCCTGCAGAATAAAACAGAGCTAGCGATCATGATAAGGTAGGTGCCAACGATTACGAGAATAACTGCTATAAAAAACATGCCAAGTGCTGATACAGGATCTGCAACTGTTACAGCAAGATAATAGGCAGCAGCTAAACAAATCATACCTAGAAGACCTAAAAGGATATTTCCCTTTGGCGGTTTTTCACCGACAGATTCACTTTTGACAAGTGTAATAGCATTTGAAAAATGAACCTGACGAAGTGTATTAAAAAACAGTAAAATAAAAATGCAGCCAAATACAGTTAGTGTAAATAAAATGGAGTCTGGTGAAATATGCATGGAATAAATAATCTGAGCGTGTGTCAGACGAGCCATGGCAAGTTCAGCGAGCTTCGAAAATAAAATGCCAAAACCTATGCCGAGAACAAGAGAAATCACTGCTGTCAAAAGTGTTTCCCAAAATAAAATGCGTGCAATATTTAGTTTTCCCATGCCAAGAATGTGATACAGACCAAATTCCTTTTTTCGTCTTCGGATTAAAAAGGAGTTTGTGTAAAACAGAAAAATACAGGAAAAAATACCTACTACAATGCTGCCCAAATTAAGCGTGGAGCGCATGATCTGGCCGCCATTCATAGATGCAATTGTATCACTGTAGTGCAGATAAGAAATGATATAGAACATCATCACCATTCCAATGCAGGTGCAAATAAATGGAACATACATCCTGCGATTTTTCCGGATGCCATCGAAGGCAAGCTTCGGATAAAATCCTGTTTTCATCGGCGATCACCTCCTGTTGCAAGAAGTGTCAGTGTATCAGAAATTTTTTGATACAGCTGTTCATCAGTATCATTTCCACGGTAAATTTGGTGGAAAACCTCACCGTCTCGGATAAATAAAACACGTCCGGCAGTGCTGGCTGCCTTGACAGAATGCGTTACCATTACAATTGTTTGCCCGGTGCGGTTAATCTCTGAAAATAAACTAAGCAGCTCATCAGATGCCTTTGAATCGAGTGCACCAGTTGGTTCATCAGCCAAAATAAGCTTTGGATTTGTAATTAATGCGCGAGCAGCTGCGGCACGCTGTTTTTGCCCGCCTGAAACCTCATATGGATATTTTTTAAGTAATGCGCTGATACCAAGACGTTCTGCGATTGGCACCAAACGATCATGCATTTTTTTGTAAGGCATTCCGGCAAGTACAAGTGGAAGATAAATATTGTCCTCAAGTGTGAAGGTGTCTAACAGATTAAAATCCTGAAATACAAAGCCGAGATTGTCACGGCGAAATGCTGAGATTTGAGATTCCTTCAATTTTGACAGATTATTTCCATCTAAAATTACATTGCCTTCAGTTGGTTTATCTAAAGCAGCAAGGATATTTAAAAGTGTTGTTTTGCCTGAACCAGATTCGCCCATAATAGCAACATACTCGCCCTGCTCTACACTGAAATTTACATTCTTCAGTGCCTCAACCTTATTGCCGCCAAAGCGTGTGGAATATATTTTTTTCAATCCATTTACTTCAAGTATTGTCATGGTATTAAGTACCTCCTGTAATTCTTTCTTACAATGCATAGTATAACAAAACGGAAAATGCATTGCCATTGAATTGGCTTACATTTTCCGCCCCAAAACTTACAGTAGTGTAAGAAATAAAGATTTTTGCTTTATTCAGCTTTTAGTGGATACTGATCAAGAGAAAGATATACGCAGGTTCCATTGTCTACCTCAGAGGTGATTGAAATGCCAATACCAAGATTTTTACAAATTCGTTTGCATAAGTAGAGTCCCAGACCACTTGCCTTTTTATCAGTGCGCCCGTTGCAGCCGGTGTAGCCCTTTTCAAAGATTCGTGGTAGATCCTGCGGTGCAATGCCGATACCAGTATCTTTTATGCATAGCACCTTAGGCTGCGAAAAGAAGATCGAAATCGTTCCAGCTCGTGTGTATTTGAGCGCATTTGAAAGAAGCTGCTCAATGACAAAGCAAAACCATTTGTCATCAGTAATCATTTTTAGTGTTCCGCTTTCATCACTTGGAGGTGTGTATGAAAGGATAAGCTTTCTGTTAATAAATTCAGATGAAAAGCGTCGAATTGATTGACGAAGCAGTGGATCAAGCTCGTGCATTTTAAATACATAATCGCTTGAATTGGAATCAAGACGAAGAAATGCTAACACCATCTCTACATACTGCTCAATGTGCGACAAGTCACAGGAAAGCTTGCGCGCTAGCAAAGAATCCTCGTTTTGAAGCGTCAGGCGCATGGAAGAGATTGGTGTCTTGATCTGATGAACCCACACCGTGTAATAATCAATCATATCGGTAAGGCGAGTGGACTGTGCTGTTTTCAGCTCCAATATTTGCTCGGCAAGACCAGATAGCAAGAGCTGATAATCTGTGTTTTCAATCGAGTCTGACTGTGGAAGCGCACGAATCATATCAACTGAAAGTTCCGTTAGATTGGAAAGTTCCATCAGCCTTGTGTGTAATGCCTTTGTCTTTGAAAAATCCCATATAAAAAAGAAAAGCCCAAAACAGACACATAGAAGTGTTGGATAAGTCAACGCCTCCAATGGAAAGTTATAAAAGAAAAAGGTGATGGCAAAGGTAATGGAAAACAGCAAAAATAGCAGAATGTATTTAAGTTGCTGCTTTAAATAAGAAAAAAATAGTGACATCGTAAATTCCTCAACTTTCAATCAGGTATCCGACACCAAATTTTGTAGTGATAAAATGTATCAGCCCTGCACTATCTAGCTTTTTTCGAAGACGATTTATATTAACTGTAAGCGTATTTTCATCCACAAATTGATCTGTCTCCCATAGCCGTTCCATTAACTTTTCACGGCTGATAACCTTGCCCTTTTGTTCCATCAGACAGGATAAAATGCGATATTCATTTTTAGTTAATGGGATATCTTCACCGTTAAAACTTAGCGTGTGATCATTTAAATCTAACAGTGCGCCGCGGTGTGCAAGCACATTAGAGGTCGGTGCAAAATCATAGCTTCTGCGAAGAAGTGCCTGTATTTTTGCAAGTAAAACATTTAAATCAAATGGCTTTGCAACAAAATCATCGGCACCGAGATTCATAGCCATAATGATATTCATGTTGTCTGCGGCAGAAGAGATAAAAATAATTGGCACACGTGAAAATTTTCTAATCTCGCTGCACCAGTGGTAGCCATTAAAAAATGGAAGTGTGATGTCGAGCAAAATGATATGCGGAGAAAATGAAGTAACTTCACCAGTGACATCACGAAAATTTTCAACGATGCGAACATCAAAATTCCACATGGATGCCTGGGTCTGAATAGCCTGCGCGATGCCTAAATCATCCTCGACAATTAATAGCTTGTATACTGGATTATCCATTGAATTATTTTGTCCTTTCTTATTTTTATTTTAATTTTTATTCTATCATCCGCTTTAAGCTTTGGCAAGAACCTTGCCAGAACCTTAAAAATTTGCTATGATGACACTACACAAAGTGGGAAAAAGAACGACAAATGTTAGCAAAAAGTCTGTTTAAAATAAAGAAAGAGAGGTATTAAAATATGGAAGCAGCAATGAGAAGCGAGGAAGAGATGATGCATCTGATTTTGCAGGTTGCTAAAGATGATGAGCGTGTGCGTGCCGTTTATCTAAATGGTTCGCGAACTAATCCTAATGCACCGAAGGATCGTTTTCAGGATTATGATGTGGTATATGTTGTGACTGATACGAAGCCTTATTATGAAAATCATGATTGGATCAATCATTTTGGAACTGTTCTTTATATGCAGATGCCAGAATACATGGATTTGCTGTTAGAAAAAGAGTATACACCGCAGGATACATTCGGTTGGCTTGCTATCTTTACAGATGGAAATCGTCTTGACATTCATGTGAGTTCATTTGACTATGCTGATAAGGATATTCGTGCTGACAGGTTGTGCCGTGTGCTGTTAGATAAGGATGGACGATATTGTGATATTCCAGAGGAGACGGATGCTGATCATTACGTAAAAAAGCCAACCGCAGATAAATATAGCTGTGAATGCAATGAGTTTTATTGGTGCTTAAATAATATCGGAAAAGGTCTTGCTCGCGGTGAGCTGACTTATGCGATGGACATGCTTTATGATGTTGTGCGTCCGTGCCTTAGTGTAATGCTTGGCTGGAAGATTGGTGCAGAGAACGATTGGTCTGTCAGCGTAGGAAAATCAGATAAATATATGAATCGTTACTTGACACCTGAAATTTGGCATCGCTATCTGGAAACAGTACCATCCTGCGAGTACGAGGCAATAAAGCATGCAACAGAAACGATGATTGATTTATTCGAGGAGACAGCAAAGGCAGTTGCCGAATATTTGGGAACAACATATAATCAAACAGAAGCCGATGCCGCAAAGGAATATTTTAGGTGGGTGTTGGTACAACAAAATTAAGTAAGGATAAACAGTAATGGAACCATTTTACTATCAACATTTAATAAAGTCGGAACAGGCTGTGTATCATGCAATTAAAACAGGAGTGACGGCACTGGAAGATCATTTCCTCGTTCCGTATGCCGATCCTGCGCGAATTAGCATGATCTTCTTTCTGGTACGACTCGACTGTCCGGAGATTTTTTATGCCGTCACAGTTAAGCTGCGTAAGTGGCCGCAGTCCGACAATCTTGAAATTTTGCCAGAGTATTTATTTGACAAAAAGACAATTCGCCAGCAGCAAAAGGCGATGAGTGCGCGAGTAGAAAAGCTTGCGAGAGCCGTAAGTACAAAGACAGAACTCGAAAAAGAATTATATATTCACGATTTTATCTGTGAAAATATACACTACGATAAACTAAAAAAGCCATATTCGCATGAGATCATCGGCCCACTCGGCCACGGTGTCGGTGTCTGTGAGGGCATTGCAAAGTCAGTCAAAGTTTTGTGCGATGCCCTCGGGATCTGGTGCATCATCGTAATTTCCGAGGCCAATCCTGAAAAGAAGATTAAATATCGTCATGCTTGGAATATCGTAAAGATCGGAAAGACGTACTATCATCTGGATGCGACATTCGATTTGTCTTTGAGCAAGACATTAACGCGCCATGATTATTTTAACTTAAGTGATGATGCCATTTTCCGCGATCATGAGCCAATCATGACAGACCATGTTCCATGTACCGATGGAAGTCACTTCTATTACTTAGAAAAGAAACTTTCTTTTACAAAACAGGAAGAAGTTAAAAAGCGAGCAGCTCAGGCCGCCAAAAAGAAAAAGCCATTTTTATTTCATTGGCGTGGAGGCTATCTGACAAGAGAAATTTTGAGGGAACTTCTAATCGACATTGAAGAGGCAGCAAAGGAAAAGGGCAAACAGGCAAAAGTGAGCTTAAACTGGAGGCAGGCAGTGATTTATGCTGAGTTTGAGGACATGGATGAGGTAGTAGCAGTATCCATGCAAAACTCGGATGTGGATGATGTTGATAGTGTTGAGATAGAGCAGGCAAATGAAGGTGAGCTTAATTAATTATGAAAATTTATAATGTAGTTGAATTTGGTGCCATCCCAGATGGAAAAACATGTAATACAAAAGCAATTCAGGCAGCGATTGATGCCTGCGGTGTAGGCGATCAGGTCCTTATTCCATCAGGTGTATTTGTCAGCGGAGCACTTTTTTTACACAGTGAAATGAGTTTTTGTGTAGAGGAAGGCGCAGTTCTTTTGGGCAGTACAGACCTTAACGAGTATCCACTATACCGTTATCGTTTTGAAGGAAAAGAGCAGCTTTGTCATGCAAGCTTGATCAATACGGTCGATATTAGAGATACTGGCATTGAGGATGAATGGTATCAAACTGGATACATTGCTGATGCAAGTAAGCGCTTGAAAGGTATTACAATAGAAGGAAAAGGAACGATTGACGCAAATGGTACGGTACTAAGAAAGCTGGAAAACGAGGCGAAACTTGGTATTCGAGGTCGCGCGGTTGTGTTTCGTAATACTGACGGTGTCATAATACGAGATATTATCATTCGCCAGTCACCGGCATGGTGTGTTCATCCGATCTTCTGTACAGATGTGTTGCTTGACCATATGAAGATCTGCAATAAATATGCGGAGGACGGCACACCGTATGATCTAATAAATGGAGACGGATTTGATCCAGATTCATGCAAAAATGTACGTGTTACATGCTGTGAAATCGAGAGTCAGGATGACTGTATTGCAATTAAATCTGGACGTGATGCAGAGGGACGTGCTGTCGGTATTCCGACGGAAAATGTCGAGATTATAGATAGTGTATTTTGCTATGGTTTTGGCGTGGCAGTGGGAAGTGAAATGTCCGGTGGCGTTCGCAATGTACTTGTGAAAAATTGTAAATTTGAAGATACATACAGTCTGGCAAGTGTCAAAGCACCAAGAGGACGAGGCGGCGTTATCGAAGATATCATCTATGAGAATATTCAGCATATAAATAACAGCCTTGAGCATCAAGATTGCAGATGGTTTCGTGGAGCGATTTATATTGACCAATTTTATAGCTATGAGCAATATGATGAAACAGCATGTGAACCAAAAAATGAAGGAACTGCGGTAATACGAAATATCACATTCAAAAATGTGGAGAGTGTCACAAAAGCAGGACGAGCAGTATTTTTGATGGGACTGCCAGAGCAGCCACTTGAAAATATATTTTTTGAGAATGTAAGGGCATCAGGTTTAAGTGGATTGCTTGTAGGAAACACAAAGGGATTAAATATGCGAGACACGGTAATTGGAGTATGCCAATAAAAAAATGCATACAAAAAGTGTAAGTTTTGTATACACAGCCCTTTAAGGATGATATAATAAATATGGTCCTCGCGCAGGCGGGGGTGAACCTACATGGTATTAACAATATATGCTAGTAGTAGAAGTATTCCCTGCTAAGGCGGGGGTGATAGATGAATGGAAAAAGGAAAATATAACATAAAAAGTAAAGAACTCTATTGACACAAGGAATAGAAAATGGTATAAAGCTAAATATAAGGAATAAATGATATTAAAAATATATAAATGGGGAGGTGATTGAATGAAAACGAAAAAAGTATCTCAGAGTCTACGTCATATCGTTGCTAAATCAGGGAAAAATGGTGAGCAGACGTGGCTTCCTTTATGGATGCATGCAGAGGATACAGCAGGTGTAATGGAGTGGCTAGCAGACAACTGGCTTTCGGAATCAGTATGGGAAATTTTACAAAGTTCCGGAAGACGTGGTCGAATGACCAAAAAAGAAATAAAAAAGCTTATTCGCCTTCTAGGTTATATCCACGACATCGGGAAAATTAACCCTTACTTTAGCTGCTTGATAACAAAGAGTATTTCAGAAGTATTAGAGAGGTTGAGGGAAGATGGTGTTTCCATTCCACTCTGGAATCAATATGAGACATCAGGGTGTAATCATGCATTTATTGGAGAGGTGTTTCTTTGCAACTATGATTGTCCAAAGGGAGTTGCTTCTATTGTAGGTTCACATCATGGTATGACGCAACAAGTTGACGAGGATTGCATTGAAGAAACGCTTAATGAGAGAGGCTACTTAAAAGTAAATCTGTATGGCAATGATGATGCACAACGATGGAACAAACTTCGTCAGGAATTTTTAGAGTGGGCACTTCAAAAGGCGGGCTATGACGATGTCAGTGAACTTCCAGAGCTTCTTCAAAAAGGACAAATTCTGCTTACTGGTCTTTTAATTATGGCAGACTGGATTGCAAGTAATACAAATTATTTTCCATTGTTGGCATTATCAGAGGAGGGAGATGAAACTTATTATCCACAGCGTGTAGTAGACGTGATGGAAAACAAACTGGGGTTTCTAGAACCATGGGAATCTGATACCTGTGTTATGGGAGAAGAGAAATTTAAAGAGTTATTTGGCTTTTTACCAAGGCCAGCTCAGGCGGATTTTATTCAGACCATTCAGGATTTGACAGATACAGAGACGCAAAGACCGGGCATTTTTATTTTAGAGGCACCAATGGGTATCGGAAAAACAGAGGCGGCATTGGCAGGAGCACAGTTACTGGCAAATCGGACATCGGCAGGAGGCATCTTTTTTGGACTACCTACACAGGCAACTGCAAATGGTATTTTTGAACGAGTGATTCCTTGGTCGGAAAAGCAGTCGGAGAATAGTATACTGGGGTATTCGGTTCGTCTGGCTCACGGAATGTCTGAATTTGATGAATGTTATAGGCTGTTTCTGGAAAAAGGTCAGGTTGCGCATGATGAATCAGAAGAAAATAAATTATATGCACATACCTGGTTTAATGGTAGAAAACAAGCACTTTTAGCTGATTTTGTGGTAGGCACCGTGGATCAGCTGTTAATGTCTGCTTTGAAGAAGAAGCATGTAATGTTGCGTCATCTTGGTATGGCATCAAAGATCGTAATTATTGATGAATGCCATGCTTATGATGTGTATACAAGCGAATATCTGGATCGAACGCTTACATGGATGGGTATGTATGGACGACCAGTAATTATTTTGTCAGCTACTCTTCCAGCAGACAGACGTAGAAAATTGGTCGCAACATATTTGAATAAAAAAATACAGGATATTCCAAAAGAAATTGAAGATAGTATGGCATATCCACTGTTAACTTATTCAGTTGGAGAAAACGTACTGCAAAAGGAGTTACAATCGGACAGCTCACAGACGCTGGTAAATGTTGAATCGTTGGATTCTGAAAAGCTAGCAGAATTTTTAGAAACAGAGTTGAAAGACGGAGGATGTGCAGCAATCATTTTAAATACTGTGCGACGTGTGCAGGAGACCGCACAATTTCTTAAAAAACGATTTCCAAACAAAGAAATTTTTGAGTACCATTCGCGCTATCTTTACCCAGATAGAATGGAAAGGGAAAAGAAGCTTTTAAGAAGAATGGGCAAGAAATCAACGAAGAAAGAACGAGATGGATTTATTCTTGTTGCTTCACAGGTCGCAGAACAATCACTTGATTTTGATGCTGATATCTTGATTACGGAGCTTTGTCCAATTGATTTGTTATTGCAAAGAATGGGACGAGAGCATCGCCATAAAGAGCATGATTCCATTCGTCCGATCAACCTTTCAAAACCACGCTGTATGATTTTAAGAGATGGTGAGGAACCGTATAGTGAGGGAAGCAAAGCAGTGTATGCAGAGTATCTTTTGATGAGAACTCAGGCGATTTTGCCTAATCAGATTAGCATTCCGGCAGACATTCCAAGGTTGGTTCAGAAAGTGTATGCAGAGGATGATAGTTTTTGTGAAAATATTGCTGGATATAAGAAGGCAAAGAAAAGCTATGAGGATGAAAAGGCAACAAAAGAAAGCAAAGCAAGTGGATTTTTGCTGGACAAACCAAAGGAACGTGAAGCACGAAGAGCGTCAAGCATGGATCAGTGGTTAACAAATACAACATCGGTTAATGACAAAATAGCTCAGGCATCTGTTCGTGATGGAGGTCCATCATTAGAAGTATTGGTTCTCCAGAAACGTGATGGGAAAATAGCTTTTTTGCCATGGCAGGATGAAAATGAGGCATTGAATGGAAATGAGCTTCCAACGGAGAAGATTTGCATGAAAATTGCAAAGCAGCGACTTCGTCTTCCAAGATCTCTTTGCTGGGGAGAGAGACTCGAAAAGGTAATTGAAGAGCTAGAAACAGAGTTTCAGAATCATTTTGATAAATGGAAGGAATCGTCATGGATTCATGGTGAACTGATATTGCTTTTGGATGATCAATTGTTAGCAACATTAGGAGGTGTACAGTTACAGTATTCAGAAGAGGATGGGCTTATAGAAATAAGAGAATAGGAGGAAAAGGATGGCAGAACCGGAGTTTAATCTATTAGAAGAACCGTGGATTCGGGTTATGACAAAAGATCATAAGATAAAAGAATTGTCATTAACGGATACGTTGATATATAGTCATGAGTATGTAGGTTTGGCGGGCGAGTTAGAGGCACAGAATGTTGCAGTACTTCGATTATGTTTGGCAGCATTGCATACGATTTTCCATCGCTACAATGTAAATGGTGAGCGTGAGGAATTGAACAATAAAGAAATGGCATATGAAAGATGGGAAGATTTGTGGAAGGAAGGTTATTTCCCGGAAGCAATTATACGACAGTATTTCGAACAGCATAAAGATCGATTTTGGTTATTTCATCCTGAAAAGCCATTTTATCAAGCAAATGAAGCAAAAAAAGGAACCGAGTATACGGCAGCAAAGTTAAATGGGGAAGTGTCAGAAAGCAGTAATAAGGTGCGCATGTTTGCTGTAAGAGGTGGTGAGTCAAAATCGCAATTAACATATGCAGAGGCAGCTAGATGGCTTCTTTTCATCAATGGTTTTGACGATGCATCTGCGAAAACAAAAGTAAAAGGTCTTCCGTCTCTTACTGTTGGATGGATTGGGCGCTTAGGAATAGTAGAAGCGATAGGGCATAATCTGTTTGAGACATTGATGCTTAATCTGGTATTTGAAAGAATGGGCGACAAATGGACGGATAATTGTCCAGTGTGGGAGAGGGAACCAAAGGGAGACGAACGAACGGAGATTCCGCTTCCAAATAATCCAGCAGAGTTGTTGACATTGCAATCTCGTCGCATTTTGTTGATACGAAAGAAAAGAATGGTTGTCGGATATTATCTGCTTGGTGGCGATTTTTTTTCGAAAGTAAATGCATTTGCGGAGACGATGACTGCATGGGGTCCAATTCCAAATAAAGGCTCTGGTGAAAGTGAATTTCAACCGAAATGTCATGATCCAAAGAAACAGATGTGGAGAGAATTTGGAAATTTATTTTTAGAGGCCAAAGAAGAAACACAAAAACCAGAAAAACGTTTGCCTGGTGTGGTGAGTTGGATTAGCGAACTTAGAACGGAAGGCTGTTTGGGAAAATTCGGTAAAGCTGGGAAAATTATGTTTCGAAGCGTATCTGTGCAGTATAAAGGAAGTCAAAATAGTGCTATTGAAGATACGTTTAGTGATTCTTTAGTGTTTCATTCAGATATACTTGTAAGACAGAAGTGGATGATCTGGGGAAAAAGAATTGAGAATGAAGTAAAGAAATGCGAGGAACTGGCAAGACTGATTGAAGAATTATCGAGAAAATTGAATTTATCGGCGGGATTTAAACGCTCTGGAGAAGAAGCAAAAGCAGAGTTTTATCGACAAATTGATTTGCCATTTCGAAGTTGGTTAGAGGCATTAGATCCGCAGGAAGAACAAGAAAGACCAATTGACTACGAGGAGAGAAAATGCGAAGAATGGCATAAAATGGCGTTAACAATTGCCAAAAGAGTGGCAGATGGTCTTATGGATAATTTGGGACCAGCAGCATTTGTTGGACGAAGGGTAGAAGAAAAAGATAAGTCCTATTGGTGTTGTGCACCAAAGGCATATAATATTTTCTTGTATTGGGTTGCACGGGTGTATCAGGATAAAAATGATAGTCAAACTGAGCAGATGAGTAATTCAAAATGAAAACAAAATAAAAAACAAAAATTAAGGAGGAGAAAGGATGGGGGAAACAGTAAAAGAAGCAACTTCGCAGAGCTTAACAAAACAGTTATCTGAATTTGTTTCATGGAGAATTCAATGGCTGAGTTCAATGACCAGAGAAAGTCAAGTCAAAGCAACGCTCGCAAATCTGCGAAGAGGCGTTGGAAAAACACCGGGGGAGTTGCCGGAGCTTTGGGGAACATTATTTCAAAATTTTCCGAAGGCATTAAATGAAAAGGCAAGTGAGATTGAACCATCAAAGGCAGAGTGGGCAGCATATTTGTCACTTACTTTATATGCACTTCATCAACAGGGACATGATATAGAAAAAGAAAATATGCAACGTGATGGAGTAGGGCTTGGAACTGCGGTTCGAAGACTGGTGCCAGAAGGGGAGGCAGAGGAAAATAGTAGTATATTTAGTCGCTTTCAGACACTTGCAACATCGTCAGATATTAAGGAGCTTGCGCATCATCTAAGAGGAATTATTCAGCTGCTCAATCATGGAAAAATCGGATTAGATTATGTAAAATTAAGCGAAGATCTGTATCGATACCAGTTTGAAGACAGCAGGAATGGTGTACGTTTGAAATGGGGACGACAGTATTTTGGTGGCATTAAAAAAGAAGAAAATGAAGAACAGGACCATTCTGAAAATAGTAAAAAGAGTGAATAAATAGCATTAAAAATATACAGATACAGCTAGTAAGCTGAGAAAAGAGAGGATTTATTATGGCAAGAAAAAATTTATTTGTTGATATTCATGTACTTCAGACGGTTCCACCGAGCTGCATCAATCGTGATGATACAGGCAGTCCGAAAACTGCAATTTATGGAGGTGCAACTAGAGCGCGTGTATCCTCACAGTCTTGGAAGCATGCAGTTCGTGGATATTTTCGCGAAAAGTTTCCAAGTGACCAGTCTGGTTATCGTACAAAGAAAATTCTCGACCTTGTTGAAGCTAAGATTGCAAAGTTGGTACCGGATCAGGATGCTGAGAAGCTGGCAAGAACAGCTTTGGAAAATGCAGGATTGAAACTAAAAAAGAAAAAGGGAGAAGATGAAGATGGACGCGAAGTAGAAGCACTGTTTTTCATCAGTGAGGCACAGATTAAAGCACTTGCGCAGTTAGCTGTTGCATCCGAAACGGATAAAAAGGCATATAAAGCAGCATTACTTGCACAGCCGGCAGTTGATATGGCACTTTTTGGTCGTATGGTTGCCAGTGACCCGTCTTTAAATTTTGATGCGTGCTGCCAGGTGGCTCATGCGATTTCGACACATGCAGTACATCCAGAATATGATTATTTTACAGCAGCAGATGATTGTGCATCAAAGGATAATGCAGGTGCAGGTCATATCGGAACCAAGGAGTTTGACTCTGCAACTTTATACCGCTATGCAACTGTAAATGTAGAAGAATTGAAAAAATTTTTAGGAGCAGAAACTGATCACGCAGTAGCAGAATTTGCAGAGGCATTTATTAAGTCTATGCCGACTGGTGCCCAGAATGCGTATGCAAATGGTACTTGTCAGGATGCCATTTATGTAACGATTAGAGAGGATCAGCCGGTGAATTTATGTGGCGCATTTGAGAAGCCAATTCGATCTAGTGAGGGATATGTCGAGGCTTCAAAGCGTGCACTGTGTGAGTATGCAAAGGATGTTTATACTGACTTTACGGGAAAGCCGGTAAAAGAATTTTGTGTTGGTAAGGGAATGGAAGTCCTTGCACAGAGAACGTCATGTGAGGAGTTAATAAAATCCTTGGAGAGCACCATTGCTGCTTATTGCAGCGAGGAGGCCTGATGAGCACGCTTTTACTCAGGTTTGCAGCACCGTTGCAGGCCTGGGGTACAGAATCGAAATATGATATCCGAAAAACAGATCGGGAACCATCAAAGAGTGGTATTGTAGGTTTTTTGGCAGCTGCACTTGGACGAAGACGCGATGAGTCAGTGGAGGATTTGAATGCGCTTCGAGTCGGAGTGCGTGTGGATCAGGAAGGCAAGATCATACAGGATTTTCATATGGTGCATAAAGATGAAAAGACTTCCTATCTAACAAGAAGATATTATCTTTCGGATGCAATTTTTGTGGTAGGAGTAGAAGCACAGGATGAAGATATAGATATATTGAAGGAACTCGAATATGCTGTTAAAAATCCGGTGTATCCGTTATTTCTTGGAAGACGTTCCTGTCCACCGTGTAGTCCAATCGTATTGGGAATACGTGAATGTAATCTGGAAGAGGCCCTTAACACAGAAGTGTGGCAAGTTCCAGAGTGGCGTAGAAAAGAAAACGAAGAGTCTCCTTTCTTACGAAAAATAGTTGAATCGAAAAGTGGCGGAGTTGCACGCAGGGATCTTCCGATTTCCTTTAGTCCATATCATAGAGAGTATGGATATCGTGGAGTGGAGGAAGGCATTTGCTACCCACAGATAAAAGAGACGGAGCATGATCCAATGAAGGAATTATAGGATTGTAAGTCCTATGAGACAAAAGACAAAAATAGAAACGAGATCGAGGTGATATAGATGTATCTGACACGAATGGAATTAGACATGAGGCGAAAAAAGACGATGCTTGCATTTGCAAATCGCAGGTTATTTCATGGTGCAGTGGAAGCTGCCTTTGAAGGCGAGCGCAAAAGACGCCTGTGGAGAATTGATCGTCTGGGAAATGCGTGCTATCTTTTGATTGTCAGTGAGGACAAGCCAAATCTTCAGTTTGCATTTGAGCAATTTGGTCCATATCAAAAAGAACCATATTGGGAGACAAAATTCTATGACATATTATTAGACCGGATTGAAAATGGAAGCAGATGGCAGTTTCGTTTGACTGCAAATCCAACGATAAGCAGTTCAAAAGATAGAAAAGATAGAAATGGTGAATCAATAGCTGCACAGAAAGAGAAAGAAGATAAAAATAAGGCAGATAACGATACAACAGAGAAAGATACGGAAAACAAAGATATAAAAAATACAGAAACGAAAAGCAAAAGAGGTACAGTCTATGCGCATAGTGTTGAGCGTTTTCAAAGAGACTGGTTTAAAAATCGAACTGAAAAAAATGGTTTTCATGTAGAAGATCGAGATCTGGCGATTGTACAGAGTCAGTGGGTTCAATTTACAAAACGTCAGGAAGGAAATCGAGTTTCCTTTATAAGCGTTACCTATGAAGGAATTTTGACGGTAATGGATAAAGATGCGTTTGTAAGGGTGCTGACGGAAGGAATCGGTCGTGAAAAAGCATATGGAATGGGTATGCTGACGGTTATGAGAGTTTGATAAAAAGAGAGGAGTGAAGAAAAGATGGAACTGCCGGGAATGATTCGACCTGAGTTACAGGAATTGCCTCAAATTGGAGATGCAGATGTCACAGTGGTTTGGGTCGGTAAGCAGGGTGTGCGTTATTGTGCGAGTGGTCATCGGTCTGAGGATACCATGAAAACAGCGAGAAAGAAATTGGACGATGTTTCTGATTATAAGTTTGCAACATTAGCTTCCTAATTTTGGATTGGAAGAGCAAAGACATAGTGCACTTGATGATTGCAGGTTACTTTTTCAAGTGTATGAGAAAATACTGCAAAAATAAAATCATTGACTGTTCAAGTTAAATGAAATGTGTTATAGTAAAAAGGGAAAGCTAAGGAAAATCAAGCTTTTTTGAGTGTATTCCCCGCACAAGCGGGGATGATCCTACATTGTTTCATAGTCAAGTGCTCCTATTCCTGTATTCCCCGCACAAGCGGGGATGATCCTTGCTATCAGTGGTGAGCCAGTGCTTGCTTCCAGTATTCCCCGCACAAGCGGGGATGATCCTATCAAGCAGTCCTTTAGTGCCATTCCTTCCGCGTATTCCCCGCACAAGCGAGGATGATCCTAGCATCACACACCAGATGGACGGAGATAACAAGTATTCCCCGCACAAGCGGGGATGATCCCAATACAAATTTTGACAATATTTGTCGCTCTTTGTATTCCCCGCGCAAGCGGGGATGATCCTGGAAATGTAACTTTTACAAACACATCTGTTAAGTATTCCCCGCGCAAGCGGGGATGATCCCCACGGGATGTCTCTTTGCAGAGCATACGCTACGTATTCCCCGCGCAAGCGGGGATGATCCTTCTAATGGCACTGCTGAGGCTATGGCAAACACGTATTCCCCGCGCAAGCGGGGATGATCCTACGTTTTTGGGACGTATATGCTTTTCTGGTGAGTATTCCCCGCATAAGCGGGGCTTTTTTATTGTTTCAGATAGACAAAACGATCTTATCTTGCTATACTCAAAACAAGAAATAAAACTTAGAAAATACTATTAAAAATTCTTTCAAAAACTTAGGAGGAAAAGAATAATGGGCAACGGAATAAAACCGTCAGTGTACAGCCACTTTACACTTGGCGATATGGCAGCATACTACATGTTGGAGAAGGAAGATAATCAGATTGAGTTGTTATTGATCCCAACTCAAAAAGAAAAAGAATTAAATGAAAAATTTGATGCATTGTTTGACAGCAAGCGTTTGCATGGTGACAGCCTGATTCAGGTAAAGCTGCTTGATGATATGTATCCGGGTGCGTACGGACCGGGCACAAGTATGCGAAACAGTGGGACAGTCGATGAATGCCGTTTTGAAAAGCAGGTACATAAAATCGAAGGCGCAAAAGAAATTGTAGAAACATGGCTTGAGGATGGAAGAGACCATCACTTTGTTCATACACTGACATGGACAAAGGGCGAGTATGCGCTGGGCAGCACAACTACCATAGTAAATAATGCAGATACTCCGACAACTATGGAGCTTCTGACAAGTTTCTCTATTGGACTTATCTCTCCATTCGAAGAAGCCGACGCATCTGAGTGCTTAAAGATTCACCGCATCCGCAGCAAGTGGAGTCAGGAAGGCCGCCTTGTTACCGAGTCCGCAGAGGATTTGCAGCTTGAACCTTCATGGGCATACTGGCAGGTAAACTCTACACGCTACGGCCAGATCGGTTCCATGCCAGTCAAAGGATATTTCCCATTTGGTGCAGTAGAAGATACAAAGGCAGGTGTTGTATGGGCAGCGCAGTTAGCCATTGAGTGTTCTTGGCAGATGGAGTTTTACCGCAGGGATGACGGCATGGCATTTTCAGGTGGTCTTGCAGATCGTGAGTTTGGCCAGTGGATGAAGACTATTAAACCGGGCGAATCTTTCACTACACCGAAGGCAATTCTTACTGTTTGCTGCAGCGATGAGCGCGCAGGAAGCACAGTAGATTATGCATGTCAGCGACTGACTCAGTATGCACAGAAGTATGTAAATGCAGCACCGGAAAGTGAGCAGCATCTTCCAATCTTGTTTAATGAGTATTGCACCACATGGGGATTGCCGTCCCACGAAAATATTAAGGGAATCCTTGAAGCTGTTAAGGGAAAGGGTCTTGAATATTTTGTTGTTGACTGTGGTTGGTTTGTTGAGGAAGGCGTACACTGGAGCCGCAGCATGGGTGACTATGTTCCTTCAGATCGCTTGTTCCCAGAAGGTCTTGGTGCAGTAAGTGAGGATATCCGTAAGGCAGGTATGAAACCAGGTATTTGGTTTGAAATTGATAACGCAGGTTCAAAATCCCACGTTTATTCCGAGCGTGAGGATCTGATGCTTCACCGTGACGGAAAGGTGCTTACGACAAAGGAACGCCGTTTCTTTGATATGAATAACCCGGACGCGATTGCCTACTTAACAGACAAGGTAATAGGTCAGCTCAAAAAATATGATTTTGAGTATATGAAGATGGACTATAACGATACGATTGGCATTGGATGTGATGGTGCGGAATCACTCGGAGAGGGTCTTCGCCGGGACCGTGAGGCATCTGTTAACTTTGTGCGTAAAGTAAAGGAAGAGATTCCGGGAATTATTCTGGAAAACTGTGCATCTGGCGGTCATAAGTTAGAGCCATTGATGATGAGTGAGTGCAGCATGGCATCCTTCTCTGATGCGCACGAGTGCGAGGAAATTCCAGTCATTGCGGCATCCCTTCACAGAAGTATTTTGCCGAGACAGAGCCAGATTTGGGCCGTTATCAGAAAGACTGATTCTGTGAAGCGTATCGGCTACACCGTTGCGAGTACGTTTCTTGGCCGCATGTGCTTCTCTGGTGATGTGACTGAACTGAGCGCAGAGCAGTGGAAGGCAATCGAAGATGGAATGGCATTCTATAAAAAGGCAGCACCAGCAATTCGCGATGGTTATAGTTATATTTACAGCCATAAGGGAAGCAGTGATCGCCATCTGACTGGCTGGCAGGCAGTGATCCGCGTGCAGAGTGAGGAAGGAAAGCTCTATGAAGGAAAGCATGAAAGTGCATTTGTTACAGCGCATATTTTCCATGGCGAAGTTCCAGAAAAGCTTGTGATTGATTTGCCAGAGGGCTGCCCAAACACGATCGCAGAAGTTTATGCACCAACCGCTATTACCGCAAAGGTAGAGGGCAGACAGCTAATCATCACACCATCAGAGGAGATGGAAGCGATTAGTGTGCTGTTAAAATAATTTAAACTATTGATTTGCAAAAGCAAAAAATGATGTGTATAATAAGCTGTAGTAAACAATAGGAGGAAATAATATAATGAAAGATCAGAATTGCGCATATTGCATGGAAGGCGAGCTAGTTGCCGCTTTCGGAATTAAAATCTGTGAGTTAGAGACTTCAAAGGTATATCTGTTCAAGGAGCAGAGTCATCCGGGAAGAGTTATCGTGGCACATAAAAAGCATGTGAGCGAGATTGTTGAGCTGACACCAGAGGAGCGCGCTGCTTACATGGAAGATATTGCAAAGGTGGCACAGGCAATGCACGAGTTGTTCCATCCAGATAAGGTAAATTATGGTGCATATGGTGATACAGGTCATCATCTGCATTTCCATCTTGTTCCAAAATATAAGGATCAGTATGAGTGGGGCGGCGTATTTGCTATGAACCCGGGCGAGAAGAAGCTGACCGATAAAGAGTATGATGAGATGGTAAAGCTTTATCAGGAGAAGCTTGTAGGCGGAGTTAACAATTGATGATGGATGCATTTGAAATGCTGCAGGAGCTTCTGGCACAGGGTCAGTTTGAACTGATCCTGCCAGAAGCTTTTGAAACAGCAAAATTAATGGATAAGCTTCGTCTTGTATATCTGATGAATGATGCAGCGGAAAGTTTTCTTGTCTTTCATCAGGTTAAAATGACGGGAAGCTATCAAAGTGATTATGAGGGTGAATTGGACGCATCCTTGCAGAAAGACGGTGACGGCTATGTGTTATCTGTCTGGCAGGGAGAATGTGTCGTCACGCTCTTTTTTAAAAAGCTTGAACTAGAAGTTCATCTGTATGAATATAGTGGAATCGGTCATTTTTGGATGAAAGGCGATGAGGATCTTCGCGTATTAGAATACCAGATTGCGATTCTGCGTGATAAGTACCATTATCTAGGTGAGGAGTATTGTACTGAAAAGGAAAGGCAGCTTGCAAGTCTTGCTGATTTTCCACCGCTGAATGCATGCAGTTATCCTGCGGTGCCAAAGCAGTATCGTGTGGGATCAGAAGATCTAAAAGAAGTTGCACCAGAGGCGATAAAGCTGATGGAAGCGTTTGCTGTGCAGGCTAAAGACCGCGAATTGATTCAGCTACTTAGGCTATATGAAGGCTTTCCAAAGCCAGTGATCGCAAAGCAAATTGCGAAGCTCTTAAAAAAGAAAAAGCATGAAAAAATCACGCAGCTGATTTCTGAATGTCTAAAGGAAGAAAATAAAAAATATCCGCGCCGAACTTTTTCTAAGGAAGCAGATAAAAATCTGAATCAGCTGCTTAAAAAGGCAGAGACAAAGAGGCTTGAATTTAAGAAAAAAGGCATCCGCGCAGAGGTGTTTCGTGAGGAACCGTTTACCATGGCGCAGGATGACCTTGATTTTCATGTATATTTATTGAGTTGGCAAAATGGATGGCACAAAAAACGAGTAACAGTAGAGGAAATCAAATAGGATTAATAGTAAAGACTCACTAATTTTTGCCTGCATTGTTTTCAGTCGCATTCTTTTCGTCGGCAAAAAATTGATGCCATTCAGGAATTGGTTCATTTTTTTCAATGGCATTTTCCACGGCGGCATAATAGCGCACTTTTTCACGAATATGAACAAGATCATTTTGAAGTTCTTCAATTTGATTTAAAATATCCTGCTCATGGTCAATCATCATCTGGCTGATGTCATGTGCATGCTCTTCCATATGCTCTTCATAGAGGTAAAACTGACGTATTTTAGCAATTGAAAGACCAGTTCGCTTAAAACACATAATTCCGCCCAAACGGTCAATATGCGACTGATTGTAAATGCGAGCACCCGAAGCAGTGTGGACAACATTTGGCAGAAGACCAAGGTCTTCATAGTAACGAAGCGTCGAAGCAGGCAGTTTGTATAGATTTGAAATCTGTCGGATCGTATAGGTTTGCTGGTCAGTCTTTTTAGTTTCAGTTATATCATTTGAGTTGGATGAATGCGCCATAAAATGCCTCCTGAAGTTTTGAAAAAATAATAAAAAACACTTGACTTCAAGTTAACTTGAAGTGATAAGGTGAGTGTAGCACAGAAACAATAAAGAATCAATGCAGAAAAGGAGAAAAAATATGTATATTGCAGAAAAAACAAGATACGAAAATATGAAGTATAATCGTTGCGGAGCAAGTGGTTTAAAGCTTCCGGCAGTGTCACTTGGATTATGGCACAATTTTGGTACAAACGGAAATTTTGACACCATGATGGCTATGTGTGAGACTGCATTTGATAATGGTATTACACATTTTGATTTGGCAAATAATTATGGTCCAGTTCCAGGAGCAGCAGAGGAAAATTTTGGCCGTATTTTAAAGAAGAGCCTTGGTGCATACCGTGACGAGTTAGTTATTTCAACAAAGGCTGGTTATGATATGTGGGAAGGCCCTTACGGAAACTGGGGCAGCAAGAAATATTTAGTTGCCAGCCTTGATCAGAGCTTAAAGAGAATGGGACTTGACTATGTGGACATTTATTATCATCACAGACCAGATCCAGAGACTCCACTTGAAGAGACAGCAAGAGCCCTTGATGGCATTGTAAGAAGCGGAAAAGCTCTTTATGTTGGAATTTCCAATTATAATAAAGAGCAGACTATTGAGATTGCAAAGCTCTTTAAAGAGATGGGCACTCCATTTATTATCAATCAGCGCAAGTACTCCATGTTTGATCGTACTATTGAGACTGATGGTTTAAAGGACTATGCATCAAAGAATGGAATCGGCATTATCACCTTTTGCCCATTGGCACAGGGTCTTCTGACTGATCGTTATCTGCATGGTATTCCGCAGGACAGCCGTATTCGCACTGATGGAAGATTCTTAAAGGAGAATGCAATCACCGAGGAAACATTGGCAAAGATCAATGCATTAAATGAGATTGCAAAGAAACGTGGTGAAAGCCTTGCACAGATGGCACTTGCATGGATTCTTCGTGATGGAGATATCACAAGCGTTCTTATTGGTGCATCAAAGCCAGCTCAGATTTTAGACAACATCGGAATGCTGAATGCTCCTGCATTTACAGAGGAAGAGAGAGCAAAGATCGATGAGATCTGCGGTAAATAAAAAATAGATCATAATTGACAGCGAAAACCATTAGGACTTGAAATTAATATGTCCTGATGGTTTTTGTTTCTAAATTTTACTTGACAGAACATACTTCACTGCGGTATAGTAAAGCACAGTAGTGATAACGAGAAGAAGTCTGCTGGAAAGAGGCTGCGGCCCACCGAAGGAGTAACACTCTCAGGTACCTTTTCAGGGAGAAACTGCAGATGGATCGTATCTCTGGAGACATCCGTAAAATCGGAGGCCGAAGGTGCAATTGTGCGTCAGCACAGGAATCTCTCAGGCAAAAGGACAGAGAAAAAGAAAATAAGTACGTGTATTCTTTTTTAGCCCGTGTTTCCAGAAAAACTGCCAAAAGAAAAAGATGGGAGAAGGAAACATGTGGAGTGCAATTCAAAGTGTTCTGAAGCAAATTGATGATTTTGTCTGGGGTGTGCCGCTAATGGTGCTGATTTTGTCAGGTGGACTTTTACTGACTGTCCGTCTTGGACTTTTGCAGGTGCGAAAACTAGGGCTTGCTTTAAAATGGATGGTTCAAAATGAGGAAGAAGGTGAGGGCGAAATCAGCAGTTTCGCTGCGCTGTGTACTGCATTAAGTGCAACTATTGGAACCGGAAATATTGTAGGTGTGGCAACAGCTGTATGTGCCGGAGGTCCAGGTGCACTTTTTTGGATGATTGTGGCAGCTTTCCTTGGAATGGCAACAAAATATGCAGAGGGCTTACTTGCTGTAAAATATCGTGTTGTTGATGAGAGTGGTCATAGTCTTGGAGGACCATTTTATTATATCGAAAAAGGAATGGGAAAAAACTGGAAATGGCTTGCTAAGGTTTTCGCTTTCTTTGGTGCATGTGTTGGTCTTTTTGGTATCGGAACATTCAGCCAGGTTAATGGTATCTCTAGTGCAGTAGTTGGATTTTTTGATCCAGATAAATCCCTTGCTGTAACAATTCCAGGTCTTGGTACATATTCATGGGTTGTTGTCATTGCATCTCTCGTTCTGACATTTTGCGTTGCTGCCGTTATTATCGGTGGTGTAAAGCGAATCGCAAGCGTAAGCCAGGTTGTTGTTCCATTTATGGCGATTATTTATTTTATTTTTGCGTTGGCACTTGTTTTGTTTAACATTAAGGAAGTACCGCAGGCAATTGTTACGATCGTTCAGGCCGCATTTAATCCAAAGGCAGTGACAGGCGGTGTTGTTGGAAGTATGCTCGTTGCAATGCAAAATGGTGTCGCAAGAGGTATTTTCTCAAACGAGGCAGGTCTTGGAAGTGCACCGATTGCAGCAGCTGCAGCACAGACAAAGGAACCGGTCCGTCAGGGACTTGTCAGCATGACAGGAACCTTTATTGATACGATTGTAATTTGTACACTTACTGGACTGTCAGTAGTCATCACAGGCGCATGGCAGGTAGAAGGACTTGAGGGCGTTCAGGTAACAACTTATGCATTCCAGAATGGTCTTCCATTTTCTAATCAGTTCTGCGCAGCAGTTTTGATGATCTGTCTTGTATTTTTTGCATTCACAACGATTCTTGGATGGGATTATTATGGCGAGCGCTGCCTTGAATATTTGACAGGAAAAGACGAAAAGAAGATTAAAATTTATCGTTGGCTGTATATCCTTGCAGTATTTATTGGACCATACATGACAGTAGCAGCTGTATGGACGATTGCAGATATTTTCAATGGCCTTATGGCACTTCCAAATATGATCGCACTTTTTGCATTAAGCGGTGTTGTCGTAAAAGAGACAAAACGTTTCTTTGACGTCTATGCAGATCAGAAAATGGCAAAGAAAAAATCAAGTGCAAGCATCAAGGATGCAGCAGAAAATTAAAAAATAGAAAATAAAATTTTTGTAACTATTTAGAGCCATCGAGGATGTCGTAGTCTTCGATGGCTCTGTTCGTTTTTCTCATTTTTTTAATCTTTAACTTTTTTATTTTTGCTGCATGGTCGTTTGCCAGCTATGCAATCTTTTTTTCTTTACTTGTGAGAATCAAAAACGCGATCACACAGATGATTACAGACAACAGAGAGCCAGTTGCAGTTGCGAGTCCCATCGGAAATAGTGTATTCGAGAACAGTTTTGACGTCAGGTATACACCAGGAACACGTACCAGTGAGATGGCGATAATATTGTGAATGAAGGAGAGAATCGACTTCTGGCATGCACAGAAATAACCGCTGAAACTAAAGTGAATACCGGCAAACATGCAGTCCCATATGTAGCCGCGAAGATATTGACCTCCTGCGAGAATTACACTATTATCGGTAGTGAACAGACCAACCACTGGCTCTGCGATAAATTGGATGATAATAGCCACAATCAGACCAAACCCAGCCGTGATAAAGATTGCATAGCGAAGTGTAAGCTTGGCACGCTCAGGCTTTCCGGCACCGATGTTTTGAGCACCCAGTGCAGAGACAGTAGAGAGCATCGAGGATGGCACCAAAAACAAGAAGCTGATTACCTTCTCGACAATGCCGACGGCGGCGGAATCGGTAAGACCACGCTTGTTCGCAATAATCGTAATAATGATAAATGCAATCTGAATCAAACCATCCTGGCAGGCAATAGGGATGCCGACCTTTACAATCGTTCCGCAGACGTTGCGTTTCGGACGAAAATCAGATGGCCTTAATGAGATTCCCGTTTTGCGTCTCACAATTACAAAAAGAGAAACTGCAACGCTGATCGCCTGAGAGACAGTTGTGCCGAGTGCCGCGCCAGCCGGACCAAAGTGGCATAGTCCTATAAAGATGTAGTCAAGAATGATGTTTGCCACACAGGCAATAGCAATGAAATACATCGGGCTTTTAGAGTCGCCCATTCCGCGGAAAATGGAACTGATAATGTTGTATGCCGTGATAAAAGGAATGCCGATAAAGCAGATCGTAAGGTAAGCGATAGTGCCAGAAACGGCCTCCTCTGGTACGGACATGATCATGGTAATCGGACGGATTACGCATAACAGTATGCCAGTCAGACAAACAGACAAAATCAAAAACAATGTGACTGTGTTTCCTGTTGCGGCAGCGGCATCATCCTTTTTATTTGCACCGATTGCCTGTGCAATGCTGACCGTTGTGCCCATGGCAAGGCCGACGATCATGACGGTTAGCATGTGCATGACCTGACTTCCGATTGAGACAGCTGTGGTTGCGGCGACACCTTCAAACTGACCGATGATGAAAAGATCTGCCATGCCATAGAGCGTCTGCAAAAAGTAAGAGAACAAATATGGCAGCGAAAAGAAGAGAATATTTTTTAAGACACTGCCTGTGGTAAGATTTTTTTCCATGAGAAAACCCCCTTTGTGGTTTGCAAAATGTTTCGCTTTATTATAAACTATATATCTATTGTAGAGTCAAGAGAAATAATAAATATAAAATGATGTTTTTGTGGATGCAGCAAGCAAATTTTTGGATTATAATAAAAAGACTGATAGAGCAGATTCATTGCAAATAAAACTGTCAGATTCAAATTTGATAATTATAGCGAAACGATAGGAAGGAAACAAATATGCAGAACGAGAACAATAAGAATGAAACTTTAAAAGAATCAAAGACAAGCCCTTGGCTTGATTGGGCAGTAAAATTACAGGCCATTGCTCAGGCAGGTCTTACCTACGGAAAAGATGTTTATGACAGAGAGCGTTATGAGCAGATTCGTGATATTGCCGCAGAGATGATCAGTCTGCAGTCAGGCATTTCAAAGGAAAAAGTTGTCGATCTTTTCTGCAGCGAGACAGGATACCAGACACCAAAGTTAGACACGCGCGCCGCAGTATTTCAAGATGGGAAAATCCTTCTTGTAAAAGAAAATAATGGTACATGGTCTCTTCCTGGCGGCTGGGTTGATGTGGATGTATCTGTGCATGACAATATTATTAAAGAGGTCAAAGAAGAATCTGGTCTTGATGTCACTGTCGATACTGTAATTGCTATTCAGGATCGAGAAAAACATAACCAGCCAGTCTATGCGTGGAAAGTCTGCAAGGTATTTGCTCTTTGCAGTGTTGTAGGTGGCTCTTTTGAGGAAAATATTGAAACATCCGAGAGTCGTTATTTTTCTGAAGGGGAAATTTCTACATTAAAATTAGCAGAAGAAAAGAATAACATGGAGCAGATTCATATGTGCTTTGAGGCAGCACGCACGCCAAACTGGAAGACACAGATTGATTGAACGCCATTCTACTACTGTTTCTGATTGCAAAATATCCTGATTTCAGGTATGCTGTACATAACACAAAGTGCGCGAAATCACGTGTTAGAATGAATTTAAGAAAGAGGGAAAAAGGAATGTATGAAAAAAAATTAGGACCACTTTTAAGTGACGAACAATTCTTTGGTGAATGTTTAAATCTTGATTATCAGGGAATGGAAGCTGTAAAGAAGGCAGTTGACGGTAAGGATTATAATCTCGCCAGAAAGGAAATGGCATCTTATATTCGAGAAACACTTGACGCAGATCGTTTCTTTGAGATTCCATATGAGATTCCGGAAAATATCTATAAACTTCCGGGTGAGAGTGATGCAAAGGCAGCAGAGCGAATCTGCAATCATACGCTTGTGTCTGTAGGTGTTCCTTGCGAGTATGGAAAAGACAATAAAGTCGACTGGGAAGCAAATCCAACCTACAATGGTTATAAGGAATGGACCTGGCAGCTAAGCCGTCATAATGATATCAAGCTTTTGGCGCATGAATATAATAAGACAAAGAATGAAAAGCTAGCATATGCAGCAGCTGAGTTAATGGATTCATGGATGAAGCAGGCAGTGTGCCCAGATGCAGACTGTGCTGGATATAAAACAAAGTGCTGGAGAACTATTGAGTGTGGTATTCGTATGGGTGCAAACTGGCCATATATTTTATTTACATTTTATAAGACACCAGCCTTTACTGATGATCTTTTGATTGACTGGTACAAGTCAGTGTATGAGCATGGTGAACGCCTTAGCAAAAACCATATGACCGGAAACTGGCTGATAATGGAGATGAACGGCCTTGGTCAGATTGGTATTTTATACCCGCAGTTTAAAAAGTCGGCACAGTGGTTGAATCAAGCACTTGAAAGTCTTGAGGAGGAACTTGATCGACAGATTTATCCGGATGGTTTCCAGTACGAGCTTACAACCAACTATCATGATGTCGTAATCAATAATTATCAGCGTTTCATCGAGGTTGCCTATAAATTTGGAAAGACAGTTCCAGAGACGTTACTTGAAAAGCTTTCTAGTGCATGTGAGCTTGATGTGAAGCTGATGATGCCAGATGGCACGACACCAGATTTAAATGATGGATGTAAACGCAGTGTGAAAGGGTCTTATGAAATTCGAAAGAGAATTCTTCCAAACGATAAGATTGCAAAGTGGCTTACTGAAGGAGATGAGACAAAAAAGCCAGCATATACTTCAGTGGCAATGCCATGGTCTGGATTTGCTGCATTTCGAACAGGCTGGAATGCAGACGACACATGGGCATTAATGGATGCTGCACCATTTGGAAAAGCGCATCAGCATGAAGATAAGTTGTCTGTTCTTCTATATCAAAATGGTAAGCTTCTTTTGACAGAAGGTGGAAACTATGCATATGATGAGTCAGAAATGAGACGCTATGTATTATCGACAAGATCTCACAATACCGTGCGTGTCGATGGACAGGATCAAAACCGCAGAAAGACTTATGCATGGAAGGAAGAAGATATTAAAAAGAAGGCCAATTTAGAGTGGAACTTCTCTGAAAAGTGGGACTATGTAAAGAGTGCTTACGATGAGGGATATGGTGAAGACCAGGATAAGGCACCTGTTCATGAGAGAGCAATTTATTTTTATCGCGATAAAAATCATCCGCTTTTAATCACGGTTGATCGTCTGTCGGATACAAAGAGCAGCACTGCAACTCATGATTGGGATATTTTATGGCATATTGACAGTGAAGTGGAAAAGCAGACAGATAAGTATATCCAGTTTGCAGACGCTGACATTGCATGGTCAAATGGAGAGACTTCAATTATCGCAGGACAGGAAACACCAGAGTGGCAGGGCTTCATTGCAACAGGAACAAAGCAGGGGATGTATCGTGCAGTGCCATGTGTCGATACAAAGGTAAAGGCAAATAAAGTTCGTATTGTAACCGTTTTCGCACCAAATAAAGAAGGTGACGTGAAGACAAAGCATCTTTCTGGTGTCAAGGCATCAACAGATCTGGCAGATACAGCGATTACATTGGAGTTTGACGATGGAAGTGTATGGACACTGGATGAGAAAAAGCTTAGTGGTCTTGCTTGACAGATTACAAAAACGATAACAGCACTTCGTACACAAAAAGAGTGAAAAAGTAAAGATAGGGTACGAAGGAATAGCAAAAGAGAGGAATCCGAAGAAGGATTCCTCTCTTTTTTGAAATTTCTGTAAAGAAGTAAAATTGGGGGACGTAAAGAAAAAATAAAGGTGCATAAAAGAAACCAAAATATTGCTATACTAATTGTAACAAAACACAAGGAAAAAGGAAGGAGAAAAAATGGGCAGGAACAATACAGACAAAAGCTTGCAACAAACAAAACAACCACTTGCTCAAAGAGTGAAAAAGGAAGTGCAGCGCAGTTGGCCAATGTATGTGATGCTTCTTCCGGCAATTATTTTGGCTTTAATCTTCTGCTATGCACCGATGGGTGGTTTGGTTATGGCATTTCAAAATTATAAGCCGTGGCTTGGCATTACCGGTTCAGAATTTGTCGGACTGGATAATTTTAAACAGATCTTTGAATTTAAGGAATCTTATCAGGCGATCATAAACACATTTATCATCGCAGTATCGAAAATGGTACTCGGATTGATTTTCCCAATTATCGTGGCGCTTCTTTTAAATGAAGTACATAATATGGGAGTTAAGAAAGGAATTCAGACGTTGGTTTATTTACCACATTTCCTTTCTTGGGTAACAGTAGCGGGAATGCTTCGAGACATCTTGGGCATGGATGGTATAGTGAATATGTTTTTACAGAAAGTATTCGGAATGGATCCGATCTTCTTTCTTGGAAATGCAGGAATGTTTCGACAGATTGTTGTAATCTCTGATTTATGGAAGGGCTTTGGATTTGGAATGATCGTGTATCTGGCAGCTATCTCCAATATTGATCAGAGCTTGTATGAAGCAGCACAGATTGATGGTGCAGGCCGCTGGAAGCAGACCTTATACGTGACAATCCCTTGTATTCTTCCAATGGTCATTGTAATGGCAACACTTAGCCTTGGAAATGTATTGAATGCTGGATTTGATCAGATTTTTAATCTGTATTCTCCGCTTACCTACAGCACAGGTGATATTATTGATACCTATGTATATCGTCAGTCACTTGTCAATGGTCAGTACAGTTTTGGTACAGCAGTGGGTTTGTTCAAATCTGGTGTCAGCTTGTTTTTGACAGCAGTTGCCTATAAGTTAGCTTATAAATTTGCAGGCTATCGAATCTTTTAAGGAAAGGGGGAAACAATCATGCGAAAGACATCTGTCAGTAGAAAAATATTTGTTGTCTTTAATACGATCTTTTTATGTACACTAGCGCTGTTGTGCTTTCTCCCACTCTTGAATTTGTTTGCAATTTCGCTAAGTGGAAAAGCAGCTGCCAACAGTGGAAGAGTTACGTTTTGGCCGATTGATTTTACTGTGATGGCTTATCAGAAGACCTTCCAAAATAATAACTTTGTTCGTTCACTGATGATCTCATTTGCGCGTACCATTGTAGGAACAGCAGTGAGCATGGGTGTGATCACAATGGCAGGTTATGCACTGTCAAGAGATTTTAAGGGAAGAACAGCAATCATGTGGTTTTTCGTGTTCACAATGCTGTTTGGCGGTGGCTTAATTCCTTCTTATTTGGTAAACTCTTCACTGGGACTTAAAAATAGCTTTTGGGTTTACATTCTTCCAGGCGCATTCAGCTGTTACAACATGATTTTGATCATGAATTTCTTTCGCACAATTCCAAAGGCGCTTGAAGAGGCTGCAAGAATTGACGGTGCAAGCTTTTTCACTGTATTTCGAAAGATTTATCTGCCACTATCAAAGGCAGGACTTGCCACTGTCGGTTTGTTTATTATGGTAGGAAACTGGAATGAGTGGTTTACTGGTATTCTCTATATGTCAGATACCAAGAATTATCCGCTTGCATCCTTCCTTCAGGTCATCGTAGTTCAAGGCAATCAGCAGGATTTATCGATGGATCCAACCTCAGCAGCAGCGATGTCTGAGAGAACCATCAAGGCAGCACAGGTATTTATCGGAGCACTCCCAATTTTACTTGTCTATCCGTTCCTTCAGAAATATTTTGTAAAGGGCGTTGTAATGGGTGCAGTTAAAGAATAGGAAATATCGGGTCTCAAAGTCAAAACCCTTATCATGCAAGCATGAGAAAGCTTATGACTTTTTGACCTTGGCATTACAAATAATAAAAAATTAAAAAAAGGAGACAAAAACTATGAAAAAGAGAGCAATCGGTTCACTGGTACTGGTATCTGCAATGGCGATGGGAAGCACTGGCGCGTTTGCAGCAGATGCGACAAAGAATGCAGACGGAAAGTATGATCCGGAGATTACGATCACAATTGGAAAGCAGCTAGATGAAAATACTGGACGCTATGGTGATGGAGAGGATATCAACAAGAATCCAATGACAGAGCTAACAAGAGAGAGCCTTGGTATCAATATGGAGACAACTCTTCTTGGTGGTGATGCTTCAAACTATGAGACAAAGCTTCGTCTGGCTCTGACAAGCTCCGATGATCTGCCAGATGTGTTCCCTGTTTATTCTGCTCAGTTAGCAGCTGATATGATTGAATCTGGAATGGTGAAGGATATCACAGATGACATTACGAATTTAATGCCAGATCGCTTAAAGGAAATCTATGACCAGTATCCAAATACTTATAGTACTGTAACAAAAGATGGAAAAATTTACGGTATGGCAGTTTCTCCCCACTTAACAGAGGGTGAAGTTATGATTATTCGTCAGGACTGGCTGGATAATTTAGGCTTAGAGGCGCCAACCACAATTGATGAGTTTGAGGAAGTAATCCGTGCATTCACAGAAGATGATCCAGACGGAAACGGTGAGAAGGATACTTATGGATTTACCTATGAGGGTGATACCATCTATAACAATGGTTGGTGTGCAGATCCTGTGACAATCTTCTCTGTTTATACAGGAAAGAATCTTCCAGGACAGTGGCAGGAGGATGAGGATGGAAAGCTTGTCTATGGTTCTCTTGACGAAGGAAATAAGAAGGCATTGGAGCGTTTGGCAAGATGGCATGCAAACGGTTGGACCTTCCAGGAGGCAGCAGCGACAGGTGCATGGGATGCGATGACTCAGTTTACAGAAGGAAAGGCTGGTATCTTTATTGGTCGTCCGTGGTGCATTGATTCTGTAAAGGATGTCACAAGCGTAGCACCTGATGCAGTTGTAAAGGCATATCCAAATATTCTTCAGGAAAATGGAGAGATGACTTATCAGGATGCAGAGCTGAATGATGGTTGGTTAATGTTTAATAAGAACTTTAATAACATGGAAGCATTCTTTGAGTACTATGACTGGGCATATAATCCAGCATTTGGAACCGATGGATTTAAGTATGGATACTTAGATGGATATGATTATCAGATTCAGGGTGACAAGGTTGTGTTTGATTCTAATCTGTTTGATCCGCCGGTAGCAGATGCATTCATGCCAGGTAAGTCAACAGTATTTAAGAACTCCCCAGGATTTAGTGCAATGGAAGCATATGCAGCCGTTAGAGATGGCAAAGAGCCAGAGACAGGTGCAGAGATTCGTGCAGCAGCTCACTTTGAGAGTTCCTATAATTGTGCAGAAGGCTATGCAATTGCAAATGATTACAAGGAATATCAGAATCCGAGTCTGTTTAAGGCAGCTCCAACAGCAAGCATGTCCAAGTACTGGGAGCAGCTTCAGACAATGGAGAAGCAGGTTTACACCAACATTATCTATGGAAACGAGTCTATTGATGCATTTGACAAGTTTGTAGAAGACTGGTATGCACAGGGCGGTGACAAGATTACCGAGGAAGTAAATGAGTGGTATCAGAGCGTGAAGTAATCTTGCAAAGTAAGTAACCGAAAAAACAAAAAATAAAAAGGTTTCAGCAATCAGAAATGATAGCAGGCCAGAATGCCACAAGGACAGGAGAATGCGGTACATCATATTCAGTGCCACTTTTCCTGTCCTCTGTGGACTTTGTAAAAAAAATACGCTATACTCAGTATAAATTATTTTTTTCAAAGAGGGGGAAATGGGCAGATGAAGCGAATCAACTCAATCTATCGTATCTTTGTTCTTTTTCTGGCAATTATTGTCGTAAGTTTTTTGATTTTATATTGTTATAGTACGATCAATCTAAAAACTTCATTGAGAAGAGTGGCGAAGATCCAGATGGAATATTCCTATGATCAGCTAGAGCAAAAAATTAAGGAAATTGAGTTGGAGGCCAGCTCCATTTTGACAAGAGAAGAGACAAAGCTTTTGCAGGTTGCAATCGTGGATAACGAGGATATTTATAGTTATGTCATGAAGGTAAAAACGATGCAAGAGATTTTTCAGGAAAAGCAAAAGACCAATTCTGGAATGGCAGAGTTTGATCTTTATTGGCCAGAAGAACAGCGAATTGTTTCAAGCACAACGATAACAAGTATCAAAGGAAAAAAGATACTAGATAAGCTTCAGGACAATCAGTGGATTATCAGTGAAAATGAAGTTTATTTTTGCCGTCAGTATGTAACAAAATGGGATGATGACGATGATGAACCCTACTTAATCATTCGCATGGAGCGTGACTGGTTGTATCGAATCAAAAATATGGCATCTGGTTTTTCGGGTGGTGGAACACTTTGTCTGTTTGGAGATGAGGAAAGTTTGTTTCCAGTTGACTCAGAAGGAATGCAAATTCAAAATAAGATGAAGGAATTGACGGTTGAGCCTGGTATGCAGGAAATACATGTGAAAAGAGGTCATTATCAGATTGTAACCTCTGGAATTGCAAGAAACGGCATATCATTAGTGACGTATTATCCACTTAGTAAGATGCTTCTGCCAGTCAACAATATGACCTACATTACAGGTGGATTGTTATCGGTTGCACTTCTTTTAGGTGCATTATATCTGGGAATGTATAACCGAAACATTCTTCTGCAGTTAAATATGTTGACGTACAAATTAAAACGAGTGGAGGATGGAGATTTGACAACACAGATCACAGAACTTCCAGACAACGAATTTTACTATGTGTTTGACCAATTCAATCATATGATTGTTCGTATGAACGAGCTGTTTGATGAGACATTGAAGGAGCAAGAGCTTCGTATGCAGGCAGAGCTAGAGCAACTGCAGCTTCAGATCAATCCACATTTTCTTTATAATAGCCTTTCCTATATTGTAACGGTGGCAGAACAGCCGGATGCTGTGCGCAGTATGGCTGTCCATCTATCTCGATATTATCGATATTGTACACAGAAAAAGATGATAACGACAATAAAGGAAGAGGTATCCTATGCGAAATCCTATCTGGAAATCATGGCGATGAGAAAGCGCATTCGCTATACAATTGAAATGCCAAAGGAAATTGGGGAGCTTCCGATTATTCCACTGATTCTAGAGCCATTGATTGAAAATGCAATTGAGCATGGATTAGAAGGCTGCGAGAGTGCAAAACAGATTGAGATTGAGATTGATTGGACAAAAAATGGTGCAGTCTCATTTGCCATTTCAGATGATGGAGAGGGTATGACAAAAGAGCAGGTGTCCGCACTAAAAGAGCGTATTTCTCGAAAAGAGCGAAAAGAAGAGGAGAGCGTTGGTCTATGGAATGTAAATCAACGTCTGATTAATTATTATTCAAAATCAGCAGCACTAGGATTTAAGAGAAGTCGCTGGGGAGGATTGACTGTATACTTTATGATTCGACCGGAAAAAAAGAAAGAGGAGGAAAGCGATGCAAGTATTGATTGTAGATGATGAGCCATATATGGTAGACTATTTGAGAAAACTGGTCGATTGGGAACAATATGGATTTGAGCATGTCTATACGGCGGGCGGAGGCTCTATGGCAAGAGATTTGCTAGATAAATATCAGCCAGAGCTTTTGATCACGGATATTCGTATGCCAAAGATTTCCGGACTTGATCTTTGCCGCCATATATTTGAAAGAAAATATTCAACAAAGGTAATGATTTTATCAGGCTATGGTGAGTTTGAGTATGCAAAGCAGGCAATTCAGTATGGGGTATCTGAATATCTGCTAAAGCCAATTTTAAAAGAAGAATTTGAGGAAATTCTTGAAAAAATGTTAGAACGTCATTTTGCAGAAGAAATAAAGAAGCAGGAAAAGACTGGAGATATAGTTCAGGAAGTGGAGACATATATTAGAGAGCATGTCGAGGAGGATTTGTCGCTAGAACTTCTTGCAGGTGTGGTACATTTAAATCCATCATATTTATCACGCTATTTTAAGGACAGTACAGGGGAAAATTTGTCAAATTTTGTGACACGCTGTAAGATGGAAAAGGCAGCATGGCTGCTTGAGCATACAGAACAAAAAATTAACGAGATTATGCAGCGGCTTGGCTATCAGAAAAGTCAGCACTTTGCAAAGATCTTTAGGGAACAGTATGGAGTTTCACCAAAGGATTATAAGAGAGGGATAAGAAGTTAAATAAACCCCATCAGGGACGGAAATTATTCCTATCTCTGATGGGGTTTTGATTAATGTAAATAGTCAAGAGGGTTTAAAAAAATTAAAATGTACTATTGCATTTTGAAATGAATGGTGTTATATATGGTAATATCACTAATATGATTAAAGATGTAGATAATAAAGTTGTTATTACATTATTATAGAGGGATGTAAAGAGTTATAAATACAGCGGAGGTAAAATAATGGTTGATAAAGCAATATATGAACAGGTTCATCAATGGATGGAAGCTCATAAAGAAAATATGATTCATGATATTCAGCGAATAGTGAAAATACCTAGTATTTCAAAACCAGAAGAAGAGATAAGACCTTTTGGTGCAGCCTGCAGACAGGTTATTGATGAGATGCTGCAGATTGGCAGAGAGCATGGATTTTATACGGAAAATTATGAGTACTATGTGGGAAGCATTGGAGAAAAGGAAAAAAAGTGGGATGACATGATTGGCTTTTGGAATCATCTTGATGTGGTACCAGTAGGGGAAGGATGGGATTTCGATCCGTTTGGTGCAGAACTAAAAGGTGATTTATTGATTGGCAGAGGCAGTCAGGATAATAAAGGTCCAGCAATCGGAATGCTGTATGTGATGGAGTGTATTCGCGATCTGAAGCTGCCAGTGGGTCATCAGTTGTGCTTGTTTGTAGGATCCGATGAAGAGAGAAAAATGGCGGATCTTGAATATTATACCAAGAATCACCCGACACCTGCCCTCTCAATGATTGCGGACTGTGGTTTTCCAGTTTGCTATGGTGAGAAAGGAATTGTAGAAGGAAAGACAGTTAGTCTTGGAACAATGAGTGAGAGCGTACTGGAATTTTACGGAGGAAGTGCTGGAAATATTATCCCAGATAAAGCAGTTTTGGCAGTCAAAAAGGACAGTATTACTGAAAAACAGTTGGAAGAACTGAAAGGTTTAAAACAGCCGTCAACAGAGGAATCTTTAATAAGAGTGGAAAAGAAAGAAGATCGGATTGTTGTAACTGCTAAAGGAAGTGGCGGACATAGTGCATTTCCAGAAGGAAGTACAAATGCAATTCAGGTATTGTGTAAGGCAGTGCTTTCAGCGAAAATATTAGGAGAGAACGACAGAAAGATAGTGGAGGCAGTTTGCGAAGGTACTTCGGATAATTATGGAGAATCATTTGGCATCCGGTATGAAGATATTGAATCAGGGCGTTTGACTTGCGTGGGTACCGTGCTGCGATTAAAGGAGAACCATGCAGAGCTGACATTTAATATTCGTTACAGCATCACAGCAAAGGGTTGTGAGATTACAGAAAAATTGATTAATTATTGGAATGGTAAGGGATTTAAATGGACGACAGATAGCGATTCAGCGCCAAGCTTTTTTGATCCATCTCATCCGGCAATAGGTGCGCTTACTGAAACATATAATGAATTGACAGACCGAAGCTTAAAGCCATATACAATGGGCGGAGGCACGTATGCAAGAAAACTGCCAAGAGCATTTGGATTTGGTATTGGCAATATGCCTGAAGCAAAGAAAGAAGAAAGCAGCTGTTTACGACCCGGACATGGCAATGCGCATGGTGCAGATGAAGTATTGGACTGTGAACGTTTATCGAAGGCATTGGAAATTTACGTAATGGGATTGCTGGCATTAAAGGACGTAAAGCTGTTAGCAGAAAAGTAAAAAAGACTTGTTTTTTATTAGGGAATAATGTATATATAAAGTATATATCATATTACTGATATGATTAGTGAAAATATCAAAAATAGAAACCAAGGAAGGAGATTTTAAATGGATAAGAGAACAAGAGTGCTTGCAGCAATGAATGGAGAAAAGGTGGATCATGTTCCAGTTGGATTTTGGTTTCATTTTGGCGGGGATGAAGCTATGGGTGAGGCTTGTGTGAATGCACATTTAAAGTATTATAGAGAGACTGATCTTGATTTTGTAAAGATCATGTGTGATGGCTATTTTCCATTTCCGCTTCCGCTGATTCGTAAAGCAGAGGATTGGAATCGCGTAAAGCCATTAGAGGCTGATGATCCGTTTATCACAGAGCAGGTAGATCGTGCAAGGGCAATTGTAAAAGAAATTGGAAGCGAGCGCTGTGTATTTTATAATGTATTCGCACCATTTTCTTCTCTGCGTTTTGGAGCAGGTGCAGTTGGATTGAGTGAGGAGCAAGTAATGGAGCATGTACGCAGTGATCCAAATGCAGTAATGCGCGCACTTGATGCAATAGCACAGAGCAACGCGTTGTTAGCAGAGAAACTGATTACTGAGGCTGGATGTGATGGTGTTTACTACTGTGTTCAGAGTGGTGAGCCGAACCGCTTTAAGCCAGAAGAGTATCGTAAAATTGTTAGACCAAGTGATCTGTATGTATTAGAGCATGCAAACCGCTTTTCTGAAAATAACATTATGCATATGTGTGGATGGTCTGGAGAGCCGAATCAGATTGAGCTGTGGCAGGATTATCCGATAAAGGTTGTAAACTGGGCTGTATTTGTAGAAAATATGACACTGGAACAGGGCCGTAAGTTCTTTGGCGGAAGAACATGTCTGGGTGGATACGAGACTCATTGGGATGGTCGTATTCAGCAGGGTATTATTTACCATGGAACAAAGGAAGAACTTCAGGATTACACCAGAGAATTGATTCTGAACCATGGAAAGTTAGGTTTAATGCTGGGCGGTGACTGTACAATTGATGCCAAGATCGATTGGGAAAGACTTCGTTGGATTGTAGAAGCTGCAAGAAGCCTTTGAATCATTTGAGTCGTAATGGAGATAAACAATGACAGATAAGAAAAATATATTTTCAAAAAGTAAGAAGCAGCTTTTATCAGAAAAAATTCATGATGAAATTTTGGAAATGATAATAAAGAATGCAACAGATGAGGATATGGTTTTAAACGAAGGACGCTTGATGGAAGTCTTTCAGGTTAGCAAAGCACCTGTAAGAGAAGCCCTTATAAAACTGTGTGCGGAAGGTGTGTTGCAGAGTGTGCCTCGATATGGCTATTTGGTGATCCGACAGCAGGAAAAGGACAAGCGAGAAGTAAGCAGAATGCGCGTTCTTCTGGAACTGGAAGCACTCAAAGAAGGGTATGAGGAGATTATTCAGTATCATTTGCCAGAACTTTTGCAGCAGATTGAGGGCATTAACGGTGCAAAGCAGATCGATGATGTCTGGGCAATTTGGGAGGATAACTGTGAATTTCATTTGCAGCTGGCATCGTATTCGAAGAATCGTCTTTTGCTTCGCTATTTGCAGGAAACGATGGATCGCCAGAAAAGAATATATGCTCAGCAGGCATGGGAATCTCAGAAAACATTGAAGGCAATATTTAATGATAATTCTCATAAGCGTATTTGGAAAGAATTGTCGAACCACAATCTGGAACAGGCTTTGCAGTGTCTTGAAAAAGATATTTCTCAACAATCTGATGAAGGAATTATGCAAATGTAAAAATTTAAACATGAAAGGCAGAGTATTATGATTTCAAGAAGTGAATATCGCGGCTGCGTAAAAGCAAATGTTTTAAAGGAAGACTGGGACACCACACTCGCCCAGACAAAGACACTTGTGCAGGAACAAAAGGAGCAGAACAAGGTACTGACTGTATGTTTGTATCAGCATAAAAATATGTTATTTCTGTATATGGAAACATTACAGGAAGGTATTTGCCCAGAGACACTTTTTGCACCATTAGCACCTTATATGGAGCAGTGGCCAGAGGAAAACGGATTAACACCATGGGCACCTATGTATCATATTTATCATCACAGTATTCCAGGTGATGTTTCTGAGTGGGTAAAAGAGCGTGCTGCAAATGAGAATCGCATTGGTCGTATTGCATTTTTAAAACCAGAAAAGCTGTTTTCTTACACTTATTGGCATTATGCAATTGTTCAGGAAGGATTGCTTAAGGGAGATAAATATCAGTATATATCACTGCATGAAAATGTTCTGTTTTCGTATTTTGAGGAGCCGCGTCACAACGTAAATATTACAGGAAAAGAGGAAGAATCAAAAGTAATAGAGGGTTGGATGGCAGTCGACCCGGAGAGTCATTTTGATCGTGAAAAAGCTTGCGGAAACAACTTCCTTGTAATTGATCCGATTATGATTGTGTAATTACAAAAAAATCTAAAGCCCATACTGGCTCGCTTTAACGAAACGGATCAGTATGGGCTAAAATTATGTGTGAAAATTATGGAAAGTATTTGTGCTTTTACTTGCTCTTACACTTTTTCGCGTTTTCTTTTCAGTAAAAGAACAGAAAGAACTAAGACAGCTGGGAAAACACAGCCGGCAAGTACACCAATTTTTAAATTATCATTTGCGGCTTGTGTAACAAGTCCAACGATGCCAGGTCCAACAGCGCCTCCTAGATCACCTGCCATAGCAAGAAATGCGAACATAGCAGTTCCGCCAAGTGGAATTTTTTTGGAAGCAATGCTGATTGTGCCGGGCCACATGATGCCGACAGAAAAACCGCATAAACTGCATCCGACAAGGTTTAAGAATGGAAGCGGTGCAAGTGCTGCAAGCAGATAGCATATAAGACAAAGTATGCCAGAGGCGATCATAAACTTCATCAGATCAAGTTTTTCACCATATTTTCCATAGAAAAAACGGCTGATGCCCATCATAATGGCGAACAGGCAAGGACCTATTATATCGCCAATATTTTTTGAAATACCAAGAGCGGATTCTACATAAGCTGAGGCCCACTGAGCCATAGAAATCTCACTTGCACCGGCACAGACCATAAGAATGAGCGCAATCCAGAAAATTGGAATATGGAAAAGCTGGCGTATGCTGAAGCCTTCACCTTCCTCTGTCAGAGATTCAATTGGACAGGAGATGAAGTTGAAAGTATTGCACAGTGGAATCAAAGCCCAGATGCAGGATAAAATGCGCCAGTTTTCAATGCCAAAGATGGCAAAAAAGATCGTTGACAGTAAGATAACACCAACGGATCCCCAACAATAAAAGGAGTGCAGAAGACTCATAACGCTGTCTTTATTATCAAATGGACATGCTTCTACAATAGGACTGACAAGAACTTCGATGAGACCACTTCCCATTGCGTAAATGATTACACTGATCAAAATGCCAACATAAGGATCTGGAAGAAGACTTGGCAAAAATGCAAGTCCGATTAGTCCGGCAGCGGATAAAATCTCAGACGCGACAACACTTTTTCGGTATCCGATTTTGTCTACGTATTTTGCACAGAACAAATCAATAAGCAGCTGCGTAAAGAAAAATGCCGTTGAAATAAAAGCTATCTTTCCAAGTGAAATCTGATACGTCCGATGAAAGGTCAAAAACAACAACGGTGCAAAATTTGCTGTAATTGCCTGAGTGATAAAGCCAAGATAGCAGGCAATCATCGTTTTTTGATACTTGTTTTTCATAGAGAAAAAATCCTTCCTATTAAACTTTTAGGTATCGTAGTCGTTTCCTTAAAAGAACAAATACGATAACGTCTTGCTGTATGATAGCGCAAAATGGTTTTATTTTCACTGGAATATATCTGATTTTTATTGTATAATATCGTATATTTGTGTTGATTTGGGAGGAATTCGAAAGAATGAATTTTAACACATTTTATAATAAAATTTTGACAGACGAAAATATGATGGAAACCATTCGGCACAGCACAAGTGCGTATCCGTTTCGGTTTTACTATGATAATTTAGCATTGTTTGATTTCCATTGCATTGAATGGCATTGGCATGTTGAATTTGAATTTGTATATGTGGAAAAGGGAACTGCTATGTTTTGGGTGGGCGAAAAGCAAGTTACACTTGAAACAGGACAAGGTTTATTTGTAAACTCTAAGATATTGCACCGCTTTTATTCAAAAGAGGGGGCAGTGATCCCTAATTTTGTTTTTATAGCGACATTTATCGCACCACAGAGTAGCTTAATCTACAAAAAATATGTGGAACCAATCGAACATTCCACGCTGGAAGGCTTGATTTTTTTGCCAGAAATACCGTGGCAGGCGGACGTCTTACATGTCATGGAAAAGATTGTGAAAGTACAGAAAGAGGAAAAGGATGCAGAATTGAAAACATCCTTTTTAATTCAGGAACTTTGGTATTTGATATATTTGCATGTTGAAGAAACAAAGCTAGAGGAAAAAAAGGAAGACTTTACATCTTCTCAGGCCAGGCTGCAATTAATGATGCAATATATTCACAAACATTTTGGAGAAAAAATTTCGTTGGAGGATATTGCAGAGCAGGCAGTTGTGAGTAAAAGCACGGCATTAAATTTATTTCGAAGATACCTGCATGACACACCAGTACATTACCTGTTAAAATATCGTTTGCAGGAATCAGCCAGTCTATTGGTTACAACTCAGAAAAAAGTAATAGTGATCGCTCAAAATGTTGGTTTTGAAAATGTTGATTACTTTTGCAAAATGTTTAAAAAATATTATAAAATGACACCGACAGAATATAGAGAAAAACATATCATGAAGGTTTTGGATTGATCAGTAGCAGCTTTCTTTCAAAGTAGGCAGAGTACAACGTCAATAGGAGTTACGCACCGCATGGGCGTGGGTGAATGCCTTTGCTGCTTATTGATTTTTAATATATTCTTGTATCAGCTGCAAACTGTTTTCGTTTGCAATTGTAGTAAAATAGCTGTTGC
>OGQJ01000122.1_pt1 | contig 80088 bp, 71 predicted proteins | sample 1553161 | NCBI WGS metagenome assembly OGQJ01 (sample SAMEA2579923, study PRJEB22360) | human gut metagenome | biome: human gut; feature: human-associated habitat; material: faeces | place: Denmark | collected 2008/2010 | reverse complement strand
ACCGCTTATGTACCGCTACGCTCTGCGACAGGAGCGCATCGTACTAAAGTACGAGTGTGCCGCGTTTCTTATACCCTGCCAAGGGCTACGGGGATATTTCGCTAAATCTCAATTTTTAACAAAAGGCTCTGGTGCTATACCATCTTGAATCCCTTTGCTCTCAGGCAGATTTCCACTTCCTCAGGATCTGCGGTGTGCAGGATCATGACAGGTGTGGAAGAATCACGGTTGAAGGATAGGTAGGTATAGTCCACATTGACATTGCTGTCTAAGAGAGCTGTCAGCAGGGTATTCAGTGCACCAGGCTTATCCTCGATCTCCACAGCCAGAACATCCACAAAACGGCAGAGATAACCTTTCTCTGTCAGAACCTCTTTTGCCTTATCGGGATCGGATACCACCATGCGGTTGATGCCGTACTCCGCGCCGTCGTTGGTAACGGAACCCCAGATATTGATGCCTGCTTCATACAGCGCATTGGTCATAGCCTGCAGGGCTCCTTTTTTATTTTCAGCGTAAATGGATAGCTGTTTTAACATTCTGATATTACCTCCTCATTGCGATCTGACTGCCTGTGCAGTCTGTCCGGGAATCTCCCGACACTTTATTATGATAAAGCATTATTACAAAATAATCAACCCGGAGTTCGCATTTGAACATAAAAATTAAAGTAACTATTCTGAACCCCATTTGCAAAACCGCCTCTGCGAGGTTTTTTAAAAATTGTGATAATATCGCACCTTTTAAAAGAGCATCAGTCATTTGACTAATGCTCTTTGCTAATTACTCTATTTTATAGGTGTCGGGTTCAAAAGTTCTCGACATCTATAATGTTCCATGGGAGAACAGTCCTACCGGTCCCTGAGGAGGATCCTTAGGATCCTTCGACTCCTCGGCAGCATCGCTTTTCTGCTCTGTGGATTCCTGTTCATGCTTCTCCTGTGCGGAAGTCTCTTCTTTTGCGGATTCTGCAGGCTCCTTTGCGGTATCCTGCGCCGGTGCAGTCTGCTCCTTTGCTTCCTGCAGGCTGTCTTCGAAAGTCAGGGGTTGGAAAGTTGAATCGGTGGAAGTCATGACCTGTTCCCCAATGGTCACATCCACGCTGTTGCCCTTTACTGCACTGCCCGCAGCATTTGTTTCTGTCACATCTTTCTTCTCTTCCTCTGGGTCAGGCAGTCCCTTCTCTCTGCGAAAGATCTCCATGAATTCCTTACCGGTGATGGTCTCACGCTCGATCAGGAACGCTGCCAGCTTATCCATCAGTTCTCTGTTCTCGCGAAGCATCTGCAATGCCTGATCGTAGCTCTCCTTGATCATGGCAACGACTTCTTCGTCAATGGCTGCTGCCGTTTCATCACTACAGTTCAGCGCGGTTCTTCCCTCCAGATATTGGCTCTCTACGGTAGCCAGGCCCACGAGCCCAAAGCGCTTGCTCATACCGTATCGTGTGATCATGTTACGGGCAATAGAAGTAGCTTTTTCAATATCGTTGGCTGCACCGGTGGTCACAGTGTCGAATACTACTTCCTCAGCGGCACGTCCACCCACCAGACCTACCAGCATATCCCGAAGTTCTGCCTCGGTGTTGAGGTATTTTTCCTCCTCCGGTACCTGCATGACATACCCCAGCGCACCCATGGTACGGGGGACAATGGTAATTTTCTGTACCGGCTCGGAGTTTTTCTGTAAAGCGCTGATCAGTGCATGTCCCACTTCATGATAGGATACGATGCGACGTTCCTCTTTGCTCATGATGCGGTCTTTCTTTTCCTTACCTACCAGCACCTGTTCCACAGCTGCGAACAGATCCTTCTGGCTTACAAATTCTCTGCCTTCCTTGACAGCATTGATAGCTGCCTCGTTGATCATATTGGCCAGATCGGAACCGACCGCTCCGCTGGTAGCCAGTGCAATCGCATCCAGATCTACGGTCTCGTCCATCTTCACATCCTTGGAATGTACTTTCAGGATTTCCACACGGCCCTTGAGATCCGGCTTGTCTACGATGATACGGCGGTCAAAACGTCCGGGACGTAAGAGCGCCTTGTCCAGGATCTCCGGGCGGTTCGTAGCACCCAGGATTAAAATACCCTTAGAGCTGTCGAAGCCATCCATCTCAGACAGTAACTGGTTCAATGTCTGTTCCCGCTCTTCATTGCCTCCGCCGTACTTAGAATCACGGCTGCGGCCGATGGCATCGATCTCATCAATAAATACGATACAGGGCGCGTTCTTGGTCGCTTCCTTGAACAGGTCACGGACACGGCTGGCGCCCACACCTACATACAGCTCAATAAAATCAGAACCCGTCAGAGAGAAGAACGGTACATGTGCCTCTCCTGCCACTGCCTTGGCCAGCAAAGTCTTACCGGTTCCGGGAGGGCCCACCAACAATGCTCCCTTGGGCAGTTTTGCACCGATCTTGGAATATTTCTGTGGATTATGCAGGAAGTCCACGACTTCCACCAGAGATTCCTTTGCTTCGTCTTCACCGGCCACATCCTTGAATGTAACGCCGGTCTCCTTCTGTACATATACCTTGGCATTGCTCTTGCCCACGCCCATGGGTCCACCACTTCCGCCCATTCTGCGGAACAGAAAACCTGCCACGATCCAGATCAGTACCACCGGCAATACCACGGTTACCAGAATCTCCATCAGGAAATTGGAAGTATTGCTGGTCACGCGATTCCCCTGTACATCATGCTCCTGCAATCTGGCTGTCAGGGTATCCAGGTCCTCCATCAGCATTGTATAATATACAGTCTGGGACTGTGTCACCTTCTGGGTAATTCCATAGAAGCTGACATAACTGCCCGGTGCCGGGGTGGCTGCAGCTTCCTGCTTCAGCTGTACCGTCACCATGCCGCTTTCCTTATTTACCTCCACCGCAGCAACCTTGTCCGCTTCCAGATCCTTCAGGAAATCGGTATAAGATACTTCCGTTCCGGTATTGGTGCCGAAGAACGCATTATACAGCATCAGTACAACGATCACTGTCATCAGTCCCGACAGGATCAGCATCAGGATGCTGGGGCGCTTCGGTGAACCATTGCCGTTGCCTCCGTTACTGTTATTGCCGTTCCCGCCATTGTTACCGCTGCCGGGAGCTCCGTTGCCATTGCCTCCGTTGCCGGGGCCATAGCCGTTATTATATGACTCAATTAATTTTCTCATGTCATCTCCATTTTCTATTTTATACGCTATTGCACTTCCGTTATTTCAACTGCACAGTTGAAATCTGAGCAATCATATCTATTATAGAGATAACCTGTGGATAAATCAATAGCTCAAATATGAAAAAACTCTGAACTATTCCCGGAAATAACGAATACCCGGAAACCATGTTTTTCTACAGTTTCCGGGCATTCGCCAGCAACAAACAACTCACAACAACCAATTATATACTAACACCCTTCAAACATAACGTTGATCTCCGACTGATACAAAGTCCAGGTATTGATCAGGGTATTCATACCTTCGTTGGGTGTCTGGATCTGCAGTGCAGCGTATTTCTGTTTCCAGTAGGCTGCCAGATCGGTGTAGACTGCGTCCACTCTTTTCAGATCGCTGTATTTTACCCGGATCCGTCTGCCCTCTTCACGATTGCCCTCTCCCAGCAAGATCACAAAACGGGCTTCTTCGCCGGGCTGTAATTTGAAGTTCTTCTGCAAGCTGCCGCAGTGATTGCCACCAAGTTCTGTGGAACCTTCCAGAGTTCCTCTCTCCAGGCCTGCCGGATGATCTTCGGTACCATAGACTCCCAGGAATTTCTCTCTGACGCAGTCATAGCCGTCCGGTGTGAAGTTGGCGGTAAGATACTGATACCCTTTTTCTTCGTAGAACAAGTCCTCCTCGATGATGCCGTCTTCATAGGAAGAGCCGGCACAATACAGACTCATCTGAAAATTCTGGTTGTCTATCATAATGTGATGGAACGAAAATTCCATGTAAGTAAATAAGGAAAGATTTCTGACTGCATCGGTGATATTTTTCACCTTTACATCCCACAACAGTACATTTCCCCCGCGGGGAATAACCATGGTCTGTGAGGATGCCAGTCCGTCATATTCGCTCTCGTAGACGGTGTAAGACAGTCCGTGGTGGCAACGGTATTTTGCCTTGGATACATCCTTGGCTACCGGCTGCCAGGAGATGGAATGGTAATCCTCCTTTTCATTATCCCTGATATATACATAGAATCCCGGGCGGTCCATGGGTACCCCATTCCCACGGAACCGGCTGATCCTGTGATACTCCGGTGTTTTGTAAAACAGATAACCTCCCGCCGTATGGTTGATGACCGCCGCCATGTCCTCGACACCCAGATAGTTCGTCCAGGAACAGGGCAGAGCCACGTTGTCGATGACGTATTCTCTTTTTTCATTATCGAAATAGCCGTATTGCAAAATGCGTCCCTCCCGTATATAGTTTTTTGCTTTTTCAGAACTTTTTTGTTCTGTATTTATTGTAATTTCATGTAACTATTCAGAGCCATGCAAAACTGCGTTCTGCGAATGCTTGCATTCAGGCAAATAAGCAGTTTTATATGGCGAAGTAACCACATGAGCAAAAGGAAGCTACGAAGTAGCGGTTTTGCGAATGGGGTTCTGAATAGTTACAATTTCATTATAAAAAAGGATCTCTTTGTTGAAAATTGCTCATTATGTGATTATTTGCTTAAAATTGTTAGATATAATAATGATTTCCAAAAAAAATTTTACTTTCCAGTAGATTTTTGGGAAACACTAAACTATAATAGAACATCATGGGATTTTAGTTGCAAAGATCCGCAGAGAAAGGTGTCAGCAATGTACAAGATAGGTTTTGACAATGACAAATACCTCAGCATGCAGTCTGAGAAGATCAAGGAGCGTATCGCGAAATTCGGCGGTAAGCTGTATCTGGAGTTCGGCGGCAAGCTGTTCGACGATTATCATGCATCCCGCGTATTGCCCGGTTTCCATCCGGACAGTAAGATCAACATGCTGGCACAGCTGAAGGACGAGGCTGAGATCGTCATCGTCATCAATGCAGCAGACATTGAGAAAAACAAGGTTCGTTCCGACTTAGGCATCACCTATGATCTGGACGTGTTACGTCTGATCGATGCATTCCGCGGCTACGGCCTGTATGTAGGCAGCGTGTGTCTGACCCGCTTTGCCGGACAGCCCAGTGCCATTGCTTATCAGAAAAAACTGGAGTCTCTGGGAATGAAAGTGTATCGTCATTATTCCATTCCCGGATATCCTTCCAATATTCCGTTCATCGTAAGTGATGAAGGTTACGGTAAGAACGATTATATTGAAACCACCCGTTCTCTGGTGGTGGTGACTGCTCCCGGACCCGGAAGCGGCAAGATGGCTACCTGTCTCTCCCAGCTGTATCATGAATACAAGAGAGGCATCAAGGCCGGTTATGCCAAATATGAGACCTTTCCAATCTGGAATATTCCGTTAAAGCATCCGGTAAACCTGGCTTATGAAGCCGCTACCGCAGACTTGAACGATGTCAATATGATCGATCCCTTCCACCTGGAAGCTTATGGTGAGACCACGATCAATTACAATCGTGACGTGGAGATTTTCCCCGTAGTCAGCGCTATGTTTGAGAAGATCATGGGCAGCTGCCCTTACAAGTCTCCTACTGACATGGGTGTCAATATGGCAGGCTTCGGTATTGTTGATGACGAAGCTGTCCGCGACGCCGCCAAACAGGAAATCATCCGCCGCTACTACCACACTCTGTGCCAGAAGCGCCAGGGTACCGCCGGTGACGACCAGATCTTAAAGCTTGAGCTTCTGATGAAGCAGGCAGGTGTCACCATCGACGATCGCGCAGTAGTCAGTGCAGCCAATATCAAAGCAGAGACCACCGGGGAACCGGCAGCTGCGATCCAGCTTCCGGACGGCAGAGTCCTCACCGGACGGACCAGTACTCTGCTGGGTGCTTCTTCCGCATTATTATTAAATGCGCTGAAAGCTCTGGCAGGCATTCCGGACGAAGTACAGCTGATCTCACCTACCGCCATCGGTCCCATCCAGGATCTGAAGACGAACTATCTGGGGAACCGCAATCCCAGACTTCATACAGATGAGACGCTGATCGCCCTTTCCATCTGTGCAGCTTCAGATGATACCGCGAAGGCTGCTGTGGAGCAGTTGAAGAACCTGAAAGGTTCCGAAGTGCACTCCAGCGTGATCCTGTCCCAGATTGACATGAATACCTTCCGCAAATTAGGTGTGAATCTGACATGCGAACCTCATTACCAGAACCAGAAGCTTTATCACAACTAAACATTTTGTCATGCTACTATAAATTATGGCAGTTATTGAGCGAAGGCGCTCCCCAAGGGGAGTTCTTCGCTCTTTTTATATGCATAACTATTAAAAAAGCGAAGTAACCACCATGAGCAAATAACATGCAAGCATGTTATTCAGGAAAGCTCTGAAAGAGCGATTTTGCGAATGGAGACTGAATAGTTACTATATCAAAAGGAGGAGAAAATTATGGCAGTAAAGTACGTATTTGTGACCGGAGGAGTCGTATCCGGCCTCGGAAAAGGAATTACCGCAGCTTCCCTGGGAAGACTGTTAAAGGCAAGAGGTTATAAGGTAACCATGCAGAAATTCGATCCTTATATCAATATTGATCCCGGCACCATGAACCCGATCCAGCATGGCGAGGTATTCGTCACAGAAGATGGTACAGAGACCGATCTGGATCTGGGACATTATGAGCGTTTCATCGATGAGAACCTGGATAAGAATTCCAATGTCACCACCGGTAAGGTATACTGGTCCGTATTGCAGAAAGAGCGTCGTGGTGATTACGGCGGAGGTACGGTACAGGTCATCCCTCATATAACCAATGAGATCAAGAGCCGTTTCTACCGCAATTTTACGGATGATGAGACCCGTATCGCCATCATCGAGGTCGGCGGTACCGTAGGTGATATCGAGAGCCAGCCTTTCCTGGAGTCCATTCGTCAGTTCCAGCATGAGGTCGGTCATGATAATGCCATTCTGATCCACGTAACACTGATTCCTTATCTGAGCGCTTCTCAGGAACTGAAGACCAAGCCTACCCAGGCCAGTGTTAAGGATCTGCAGGGCATGGGCATCCAGCCGGATATCATCGTCTGCAGAAGTGAGCATCCTCTGGATCAGTCCATCAAGGACAAGATTGCTCTGTTCTGTAACGTACCTCAGAGCCATGTATTGCAGAATCTGGATGTGGAATATCTGTATGAGGCTCCGTTAGCTATGGAAAAAGAGCATCTGGCACAGGTAGCCTGTGAATGTCTGCATCTGGATTGTCCGGAGCCGGATCTGGCAGACTGGAAGAAGATGGTAGAGGATCTGCGTCATCCAACCGATGAAGTGCAGGTGGCTCTGGTCGGAAAATATGTCTCTCTGCATGATGCCTATATCAGTGTCGTAGAGGCTTTGAAGCATGGCGGTATCACCAATCATGCGACCGTACACATCAAATGGATCGACTCTGAGACGGTAACGCCTGAAAATGTGGAAGAACTGTTAGGTGACTGCAACGGTGTCCTGGTACCCGGCGGCTTCGGTTCCCGGGGTATCGAAGGCAAGATCCTGGCGATCCAGTATGCAAGAACCCATGGGATTCCCTTCCTGGGACTGTGTCTTGGAATGCAGCTGACAATCGTGGAATATGCAAGAAATGTCATCGGGTATACGGATGCCCACAGTGTGGAACTGGATCCTAACACCACACATCCTGTGATCGCTCTGATGCCGGACCAGAACGGTGTTGAGGATATCGGCGGTACCTTAAGACTGGGTGCATACCCTTGTGTACTGGATAAGGATTCCCGTGCTTATCAGCTCTACGGACAGGAGAATATCTCCGAGAGACATCGTCATCGTTATGAGGTCAACAACGATTATCGCGCCGTCCTCACCGAACACGGTCTTCGTCTGTCCGGTCTGTCCCCTGACGGACGTATCGTGGAAATGTGCGAGCTTACCGAGCATCCCTTCTTCGTAGCCACCCAGGGACACCCCGAGCTCAAGTCCAGACCCAACAGACCCCATCCGTTATTTAAGGGATTCGTGGAAGCGGCTTTGGAGAATAAGCACCGGAAATAAATTGAAAGTTAATTAATAAATCTGTTTTCAAATCTCCGTAGCCCTTGGCCGGGTATAAGAAACGCTGACATCGCTTTCGCTCGGAAACAGATCGCAACGGCACATAAGCGAGGAAAGTACCCTCGCTAAGTGCCGGCGTCTGTTTACGGTCAGCTTATTCTTACACCCAGCCGTGGCTACTGGTGTATTAACAGGCTTTCGAAACGCAGAACTCCCGGAGTATGCGGTGCCATGTCGAAGATGTTTGTCGGAGGATGTTGATATTTTCTAGAAAAGTGCTGAAAGGCAGGGGGAAAGCGGACACGATGTCCGCGTCAGCCGATTGTCGACATGGATGTCGACTGTAGGCGGCCCCGTCATGACGAGAACTACTCATCACTTTTCGTAGAAAATTCACATCCGGAGACCTTACATCGAGACATGTGTATCGCATGCTCCGGGAGTTCGTGGATTTTGCCAATGTATTTAACTAACTCTCAATTTTGCAATCTTTACCATCAAAGCAGAAAATATGTCTATGGTGTACAAATATTATGAAAAAAGCTGAACTTCCTCCTACTTTTTATCCTTTCGCAAATACATCAAAATTCCATGGATCACTCTGCCAAGGCATGCTCCCACCACTGCCCCGGCAATGGTGATTCCCAGTATTTCCACATAGCGAAATCTGTTTGCCGAAAATGCCCATACGCATGCTACGATGCCGCACAAAACGATCAATCCGATATAGATATCCTTTATACTCTTATTCTCCCTCGAACTCCCGGATGACATCGCATCATTTCCCACCAATTCATCAATGCTTATGTCGAATTGCTTTGATAAGAGAATTAATTGCTCCGGGTTCGGCGCAGTCTCTCCTAATTCCCAGTTTGATATCGTCTGCCTTGTAACATTGATTTTTTCTGCCAGCTTCTCCTGCGAAAGTCCCTTCTTTTTTCTTAAGGTCTGAATATTGTTTCCTAACTGCATCCGTCACCTCTCCTTTCGCATGAAGTATAGCATGCAATAGCTATGCAGTACTATCAACATCTCTGGGAAATTGCGCAAAGGAACTTAACATTTCCGCAAACCTCAGAGTTTCTATTGATTTACCGGTTTCTGCGGTACCAGTCAATGTTGCCTGCTCATAGTATGCCGTGCCGTTACAGATATATTCGAACACCGATGCATAGTTGGTAATCCCATAGCGTCCGGGGTAGCTGTTATATCCCTCTCCTCCGATCCAATAAGCAAAATTTATGAGTTTTTCATTACCCAGGCAAATGCCTTCGCGGTCCGCAGCCCCGGATCTCTGAAATGATTCCCCGGATTCCATTCCAGCGTACTGCGGATCCCACACTGTTGCAGCCACGCATGTGCCTCACGGATGCAGTCACCCACAGTCGCCATGACAGGATTTCTGGTCTTTTCCTCTTTGTCCCCCAGGCTTAAGTAAACTGCCTGGCTCTGATTCTCATGCTCCTTCATATAAGACAGAAACCCGGGAAACCATACCGAGGGCGATGCCGCCGCTATCCCCGCAAACCGGTCCGTCTGATAAGATGCCCACAGAGAAAACAACCCTGCAAGTGAATATCCTCCAAGATAATAGGTTTTACCTTCATCCGGACATAACCGCAAAATTTCTTCTAACAACGAGGCTGCGCCCCCGCCAAAGTCCTCTTTTCCGAACACCGCCGGTGATCTCCACGGAGACAGATCGAGGTTCCAGTCATCCACTTTCACCGCAATCATTTGAAAATCCAATGCTGTCAGTTTCCGGATTTGTGCCACTTCGCCCTCTATTTCCGGAAGATCATGATCTCCCACGGGCTGGATCAAAACAATGGGAGCCTCCGGATTCCCATATTTATATTTAGTCATGCCGTCCTCTTTCTCTATCAAATATCCTTTTCTATCAAGTATCCATTCTATTTTATCAGTTTCAGAATCCTTTGCCTGTTATATCGCTGCATGATCACAAACATCATATCAAACATGGCCGCAAGGATCGATGTAATGATAAATGCCGGATATCCACCCAGCCAATGACCTGCCACAATCGGTGCAAAGCTGAGCACTACGATCGTCTCATGCCCCAGTTCCGCCTGACATGTGACCTGCGCTATTTCCTCCCAGGTGTGTTGTCTCGGATCAAACAGGTTGGGATTATATGTAGGCATACAATTCTTCCATTTTTTCACACGCAGCTTTTCATATAATTTCATTTCGGATTTACTTACCTGATACCAGTGTTTTCTGTAATCTGCCCTGTTATGCATGATGGAATTGTAGATAAATGCAACCACCCATCGCATGATAAAATGATAAGCCGTGGTTCCAAAGGTAATGGCAATCGTCAGCCAGATTCCTAAAAGCGTTTTTTGATATAAAATACCCGTTACAATGGTTCCGATCAGGAACACGACAGGCGCTGCCTTTAAAAAATTTATCATAGGTCATTCTCCGTTTTTTCCAACTTCATATACCCATTTTCTTAATGAGTTTTGAATAAATATGTTCCACGAACCACGGTTCCGTAGATTTCTCCAAAGCATCTTCCGGAGAGAACCACATCACTCCACTATTCTCATCGGCTTTTACGGATACCTGCTCTTCCGAATCTGCCTCCAGTAAATACGTGATATTCAGATGCAAATGGCTGGACACATAGTTCCCTTTTTTCACATGTCCGTCCACCGTCAGAGATTCCAGAGAAAAAATCTCCTCTGATACCGGTCTCACATTGGAAATTCCCGCCTCCTCCTTCACTTCCCGGATGGCAACGGACAGCAGATCCGTCTCCCCATCCGCATGTCCTCCCATCCAAGACCAGGAATTATAAATATTATGATATACCATAAGCACTTTGCTTCTGTCCTTATTTACCACCCAGGCAGAAGCAGTAATATGCGCAACTGTATTTTCTCTGGAAAATGCGTTCTCATTGTTACTGATCCATCCCAGGATCAAAGCTTTGTCCTTTTCTTCCTGTTCATTGAATGGGGGATAGTTTTCTATTTGTCTGATTAAATTTTCTTTCATCCTGTTTCCCCTTTCACTTATTAACAGTACCTATCCGAATAACGATTTTAATCCGGCCGTCATCAGACCGTAATTTCGACCTGGTTGCCTTCCATTACAACGATGCAGCTTTCGTAATAGCCGTCTCCTGTAATTCTGGGTCCGCTGACAACGTCATATCCGTCTGCTTTTAATTCTGCAGTCAAAGCATCCACCTTTTCCCTGCTTCCTACACTGAAGGCAATATGTGCATATCCGGTTCTGGCAGCTTCTTTCGGCAGGTTTACCATTTCCGGTCTCTGCATGATCTCAAGTCGGGCACCATCCTCAAAAGAAAGAAAATAGGAACGAAAGTCTGTCTGTGGATTATGGTATCCTTCGTTTGATTTCGCCCCCAGATACTTTATAAAAAAATTTCTGGCTCCTTCCAGATCCTCTACGTAAAGTGCAATGTGTTCTATTTTCATCCTGTTGCCCTCATTCTATGTTCCTCTTTGCCTTTTTCATCTAATATAATTCTTCTGTCGCAAGCCTTGTCTTTGCCACGACATTTTCCCCATGCTTCGGAAACCTTTTCAAATACCCGGTCGATCTCCTGCCAATCCTTACATCTCACAAACCTGTCATTGGGAAGCTCTGCCCGGCTGTTCCATGGCCGGTCGAACACGGCTGTCCTGCAGTTGTCAAAATGTATTACATGCTCAAACGCCGCCGGAGAATCCTCTACCGCAAAATCAAAGGTCATGTTGTAAAGTTCCGCCAATGTCATATTATATCTATAATCCTGTTTCGCAGTTTCGCGCCCGTATTTGTCTACGCAGAACAAGGGAACTCTTTCCAAATGATGTTCGTCAAGCCATTTCCTCGATGGTTCATAGGAATTGAACGGCCTTCCGGTAATGATAAAAACCTCGTGTCCCTGATCCACCCACTTATTAATTGCTTCGGAAGCCCCCGGAGTCTCCTCGTAATTCAGCAGATTTTCCGGCAAATGCCCCGCTTTCATCAGAGCTTCATACTGCTCATCATTTAAATCAAATGATTTCTGGAGATTAAAAAACTGAACCTGCCGGTAAGGGACATCAATGTCGAACAATTCTTTTGCAATTTTTGTAAAATATTCTGCGGTTTCACATAGTACATCATCAAAATCTATGTAGATTTTCATTATTTCTTTCCTCCTATACCTTCGCATTATTCTTCTAATAGATTTTTAAACACCATTGTGATTTCCGACTCTCCCCCATGGTTCCATTTAAACTTAACATCACTTCCTACCTTTGGTTTTTCATTAATATCACCCGCCAATTTTGCAGGAATGAGTTTTTCCCAATAACGTACATTATATATATCATTTTCTACAGATTCAACCACACCTAAATGTTGCTCAAAAATCTGCATAAAACCCTCCTTAACTTTTACTTTGCGGTACTCGGGAAACTCTTCACTGATTCTAAGCAACGCTGCTTCATCACCGAGCTTTTCAAAATCAGAACTTTCAATGAGCTTTCCTCTGATTAATGAAAAATCATCATTTAATGGTAATACCATTATTTCATCAAATGATTTTCCCCTGGCATCTGTAATTTTATATTTGGAAGCTCTCTCAAATCCAAAATGCGGATAATAATAAGGTTCTCCAATAATTACAATTCCAGCTATTCCCTGCTTTTGGGCCAGTTTTATTGTTTCACGCATAAGCGCTCCACCGATATCGTTTCCTTCCCATGTTGGTTCAACTGCTAATGGTCCAAATGTAGCAATTTCATGCCTACTATTTCCGTCTACGATCCACGCTTTTGTGTAATATATGGCTCCGACAATCTGGCCATCAATTTCTGCAATTCGGCTTATTTCCGGTATGTAGTCTTGAGAATCACGAATAATGCGAGTCAATAAATGCTCCGTGCATCCGGGCCAATATTTATTCCAAAAGCTTCTCATTATCATTAATTCCGTTTTTTTATAATCTTCTTCGGTCTCTTGTCTAATGATTAAATTATTTATCATTGTATCCTTTTCCACTCCACAGGCCTCAATTCTCCTAACCATTTAAAACTAAAATTTGTCAGTTGAGTTCATTTTCCTCCGCATCATTGAAAATATACTTCGATGTTTCCTTTGCAAGGATTTTAATCTTTCAATTCTGCCTCAATCTCTTCAATTGTAGGCAAGCTTCCCTTAAATTCTTCTGGTATCAACTTAGATAATTCATAGCTGGATATTCCCAAAGGTTGACTTGTTGATTCCAGTGCATACTGTGCCTCGACTTTATCCATATCTTTACAGATTAACAATCCTAAAGTTGGATTATCATTCTCTGTTTTCATTTGGTGATTAATTGCGACAACATACGTTCCAAGCTGTCCGGCATAAGATGAGTCAAATTTACCTGTCTTAATTTCTACAACTACATAGCAATGTCTTTGTGTATTGTAAAACAACATATCGATGAATTTCTCTACTTCCCCCACTGTGATACGGACTTCGCGCCCCATATAAGCGAATCCTGTTCCGAGTTCTATTAGAAAGTTGTTTACTTTATTAATTAATGCATCCTTTAATTCCTTTTCATCATATTGTTCCCGTAATGTCAAAAAATCAAAATTGTACGGATCCTTTGTAATTGCCTGCGCCAAATCACCCTGCACTGAAGGTAATGTATTTGCAAAATTTGTTATAGCTTTTCCTTGTCTTTCAAATAAATCCGTATCTAAAAAATTTACCAGGACATCACGAGACCAATTATTTTCTAGTGTTTTTCTCACATAAAACAATGCCTTATCCACATTGTTTTTACATTTGTCTATTATTGTTCTATTATGTCCCCAAGGAATTCTAAAAACGATAGTCGAATCGTCCACAGCTTGTGGACGATTTCCGGCACAAGGATATAATTCATAGAAATAACGCATATATTTTAAATTGGTTGGTGAAAATGACTTAACATCCGGTAATACCTTTTTTAAGTCATCACTAAGTATCTTATAAAATCCTGATCCATATCCGTATTGCTTGCTCATGGTTGAAATATCTTTTCCCGTTTCACCACAACTTTTATCACCGCATCCACGATGGATTCCCCCGGCTCGATATGACCTCCCGGAAGTGTATATCCCTTCCAGTCATTTTTTATTCTGTCCTGTAACAAGTATCTGCCATTTTTATGTATTAAGCATAAAACGGTAAGTTCGACGCTTTCTGTTCTCATTTACTTTCTCCTGCAATGTTTTCGACAATTTGGGAATTTCCACTCTTCCTACAAAGATTTTCCACGCTGCCATACCATTACATAGTCTTTTTCCCCGGTAACTTCATCCAATCCTTCTCGTTGGATTTCAAAACCTTCTCTTTGATAAAAGTGAATTGCACGTGTATTCTTTTGGTAAACATTTAAGTATAATTTCGTCTTCTTTTCTTTTACAAAATTCAACAGGAGCTTACCTATACCCTGCGACTGCATTTCATCACGGACAAAAATACCTTCCATATATTCATCGTTTAACCCTATAAAACCTTCTATCTGGCAGTCATTCTCATACACATAGACCTCTGCCTGTGGCAACATTTCTTTCACTAAATCAATATTGTTTTTCCAATATTGACCCGGAATAAAATAGTGTGCTTTTAAGTTGGTATCTAACCATATATCAACAACTCGTTCGATATCTGCTTTTTGTAATACTCTGATCATACTTCTTCAAACACCCTGTTCTGCTACAATTTACAAAACCACCTCGAAGATCGTCCCTCCGGATGGATTGGACTTCACCGTAATACTGCCATCATGTACTCTTACAATTTCACGGACCAGGGCAAGTCCCAGTCCTACTCCACCAAGCTCCCGGCTTCTGGATTTATCCACCCGGAAAAACGGTTCGAACACGCGCTCCTTAAGTTCCTCAGGGATTCCGGTTCCCGTATCCTCCACTGACAGATACACATGTTTTTCCTTCCGGTCTGCGGTTACTGTGACCTGCCCGCCCGAATGATTATATTTTATGGCATTCTCAACAAGATTGTATACCAGCCGGTAAATAAGGATGTCACTTCCGACTATCGTTATATCCTTGCATTTTCCGATCAGTCTTATATTTTTGCCCTCTGCAAGAGGTTCCAGATCCTCCAAAACCTCATCCACCAGAGCATCTAAGATGATTTCATCATCCCGTCCTACTGTCTGAAGCTCACTCATGTCGAGAAGTGTCTTTACCATTTTGTTGAGTCTGTCGTTCTGTTCGGTAACCATCTTTATCATCTGTACCGTGTCTGCATCATTGTCCGGATGACTGTTGGAATGATACAGATCAAGCTGTACCTGCATCAGGGCTAATGGCGTACGAAGCTCATGGGCTGCATTTGCAGTAAATTGTCTCTGTATCTCAAATGCATCCGAGAGGCGTTCCAGCATACGGTTATACGAAACGCTAAGCTGGTTCAGTTCCTTCACCTGGTTTTCTTCTATCCGTGAATCTGCCAGATTTTGCGCCTGCACCTTTTCGATCTTGTCAGAAAGCTCTCTGATCGGTCTGAGTGCATGCCCACTTATAAAATAGGTAGCCACTCCACCCAGAAGAGCCAATACTGCTGAAATGATCAGGCTGTTTTTCCTGTAATCCGCCTTATTATTATACACCTGGACAGAAAAGTCATTGGCGAACTCATCCCATTTGTCCTCCGGAATGCTGATATATATTTCCTCCGCATCGTCCGGCTGATCATCTCCCCGTGTATCCACAGCCTCTTGCAGGGAATCCATATAATATACACCGTTTTTATAGACGAGCATCGTCACGCATCCACATATCACCGCTATATATAATGTAATGATGCAGGTAAGTCTCCATTGCAGCGACATTTTTTTCATCTATCGGACTCCTCTCGTATTTTATACCCTTCTCCCACCTTGTTCAGAATCGGATCATATCCCAGCACAGCCTTAAGCTTTTTTCTAAGGGAAGACATGTGTACTCTGATCGCTCCGCTAAAGCTATCCACAGATGCATCCCAGACATGCTCCATCAATTCCTCCTGACTTACCGGTCTGCCCATGTTCAGAAGCAGATATTCCAGAATACCATTTTCTTTTCTTGTCAGGGATACCATTTCTCCTTTTGCATAGGCCTCACGCCTTACGGTATCAAACTTTATCTCACCGCTTTCCAGACATACATCCTTCTGCACAAACTTCCTTCTGGTCAGGCTTCTGATACGTGCCTCAAGCTCCTGTAGATGGAATGGTTTTTCCATATAATCATTTGCCCCTGCATCCAGCGCCTCAACCTTATCCGCTATCTGCCCCCTTGCAGATAATATAAGAACCTTCGTCTCCTCATTTTCCTGCCTGAGTTCCTTCAGGATCTCCATTCCATCCATGCCGGGCAGATTCAGATCAAGAACGACCAGATCATAGTTCTCCGTCAGGATACCTGCAAGAGCTTCTTCCCCATTATAGCAGGTATCCACCTCATATCCTGCGTCATACAGACTTTTCGCAACTGTATCACATATTTCTTTTTCATCCTCAACAATGAATAATCTCAAAATTCCTTCCCGCCTTAACAAAGATTTTACAACAATTATTGTATAATAGCGAAGTCAACTGGTCAATAAATACCACGATCGAAAGGAGAAACAATAACTTGAAGTGCAGAAAAATATCTCAGATCGTTCTGCTCGTCACCGGGATCACTATGATCGGCTACGGTGCAGTCAGAGGCGAAGCTGCTGTCGTGCTTGGTAAAGCAATAAAATTATGTCTGGAGTGTGTCGGAATTGGATAAGAGAAAAAAATCATTGTCAGGGCAGACAGCCGGGATACGCGGATGGATACAGGCTGCTGCCACACTGCTTACTAATATTCACATCCCTAATTTTTTTAGGGGCAAAATATATCAGGGAAACGCTAAGACCGTATGTGTACCGGGATTAAACTGTTATTCCTGTCCTGCTGCCACTGGAGCATGCCCCATTGGCGCATTTCAGGCGGTTATCGGATCCTCCCGATTTAAATTTTCATATTACGTCACGGGATTTTTTATTTTACTGGGTGTGACACTTGGAAGATTTATATGTGGTTTTTTGTGTCCGTTTGGATGGTTTCAGGATTTACTTCATAAAATTCCGGGAAAAAAATTTTCCACAGCCAGACTGAAGCCGCTAAGATATCTGAAATATATGATTCTTATCGTTTTCGTTATCCTTCTGCCGCTGCTCGTAACGAACTCTATAGGAATGGGCGACCCTTTCTTCTGTAAATATATTTGTCCACAGGGCGTTCTGGAGGGAGCCATCCCGCTTTCCCTGGGAAATGCAGCCATACGGTCCGCACTTGGAAAACTCTTTACTTGGAAATGCTTTATTTTGATCACAGTTGTCGTGTTAAGTATTTTATTTTACAGACCCTTCTGTAAATGGATCTGTCCTCTTGGCGCGATCTACTCGCTGTTTAATAAGGTCAGCCTTCTTAATATTAAGGTGGAGGACAGCAAATGTATCGGTTGTGGTCAATGTTCAAGGGTATGTAAAATGGATGTGGATGTGTGCAGGCATCCAGACCATCCGGAATGCATACGGTGCGGAGCCTGCATCAAGGCTTGTCCCAAGGATGCGATCCACTACCGGTTTATGGGAAAATAATCTTATTACGATTACTTAAAGGAGAATATAATCATGAAAACAAACAAAAAATTCTTTACTATTTTAACACTTTTAACACTCTGCATAGCTTTATTGCTTACAGCCTGCGGCGCAACGGATGCTGCCGGCACGGACAAAACCAATGAGTCTCTGACGGAAACCGGCACAGTATCCACAGACAGCTCCAACACTGCACTGGATGATCTGTATCAGCAGGAGAACCAGATTTTTGCAGATCATGAGGCTGTATGGAACAAGGTATTCGGCATGATGAGCAAAAGCGATGCTGATCCCAGCAAAAATTACGCTGATTATCTGGCTGATACCGTCGAAGCAAACAAGGACTCCTTTACAGAGGATGAATTGAAAACGCTTACGGATGATATGGAAACCATACGGAAAATCGAAGAACAGATAACAGAACTGGAACAGGGAACTACCGCAGCCGCTCATACTGCTCCGGAAAACAATTCCGAAGCTGCATCTCCCTTCCGGAATTTCTCCGGTCAGGATTTTGATGGTAATCCTGTCGATGAAAGCCTGTTTTCCGGCAATGCAGTAACCGTTGTTAATTTCTGGTTTACCGGCTGTAAGCCCTGTGTTGCTGAGTTGTCTAAGCTGAACGAATTAAACAATACGCTCAAAGCAATGGGCGGCGAAGTCATCGGCATCAATACCGAAACCTTCGACAGCAATGAAGCTGCCATGAAGGAAGCTGCCGCCGTTCTTGAAAGCCAGGGTGCAAAGTACCGCAATATTTCCATTGACTCTGCTTCCGATGCGGGTAAATATGCCTCTGATATTATGGCTTTTCCTACAACCATACTTGTCGATAGAAATGGCAATATTGTAGGGGATCCGATCCTTGGGGGAATTGATAACCAGGATAACTATGACTCTCTGATGCAGCAGATTCAATCGGTAATTGATGCAGACAGTGCAAACCAATAATGCAAAACACTCCCTACGAATTCTTCATTCACCTGTTGACACCGGCAATTCTTTTTGATATTATTTATCAAGAAATGAATATTCCATGAGGGAGTAGTTAGCACGAAGGTGTGATTTGTCAACATTCTGATTATAATTTTAGAGTATAATCTGGCAAATCTTAAATAATGAGACTCATGTATATCTATTAACGGTCTGTGTATAATACACACTGGCAGATAATTGATATACATGAGTCTTTTTTATCTCTGTCGATACTTATCATCGCACAGCTTTCGGCTGACAACACTATAATGGATCACGCAAAGGAGAAAAACATGGAGAAACTTATTAACAATGCCCCGTTTGCCCTTGTTCTTGTATTCCTTGTAATCGGTTTTGTACTGCTGATTAAAGGTGCGGACTTTTTCGTAGAAGGAAGCTCCAGTGTAGCGAAGAGACTGCATGTTCCGTCCATCATCATCGGTCTTACCATCGTAGCAATGGGAACCTCTCTCCCCGAGACAGCGGTCAGTGTATCGGCTTCTATCACAGGCAACAATGAGCTTGCGGTCAGTAATGTCGTCGGTTCCAATATCTTTAATCTGATGGTCGTGATCGGCGTATGTGCAATGATCGCCACCGTAGAGGTTGCGCGGGAAACTATCCGGAGAGATATCCCCCTTTCCCTGATCTGCGCCGGTCTTTTACTGCTTTTGGGAAGCATCGGACTTGGTGATCCGGCCAACATGACACTGGGACATTTCGATGGTGTAATATTCATAGGTCTTTTTGCCGGATATATCTTCTACATGATCAGAATTGCCTTAAAGGCAAATAAAGAAGGAAAAAAAGTAGAAATTGAGGGCGGTTCCAATGAAGAGATCAAGCTGATCTCCGTACCGCTCAGCATTGTTTTCATTGTCGGCGGTGCTGCTGCGATCGCCTTCGGTGGGGATCTCACTGTCGATGCTGCATCCAGAATCGCAAGCGACCTGGGAATGACGCAGACACTGATCGGACTTACCATCGTTTCCATCGGTACATCCCTTCCGGAGCTTGTGACTTCCATTGTTGCAGCCAGAAAAAATGAAGTCGATATGGCACTGGGTAATGCCATCGGTTCCAACGTATTTAACATTCTGATGGTACTGGGTATCGCTTCCGCCATCAGCCCCATCAGCATCATTACGGAAAACATCATTGATCTGTGTGTGCTGATCGCATTTACTGTGTGTGTATGGATCTTCGCAGGAAGCAAAAAGAAAATCGGAAGAGTCGAAGGCTTCTGTATGGTGGCTCTTTACGCAGCATATGCGGTTTATATCATAATCAGATAAATGAGGGCCATACAAATGATATTATTTTTTAAGGTATTTCTCACGGAATTCATCGCGGAGATGGGTGACAAGACACAGCTTATGCTGATTGCCCTTACTTCGAAATACAAATTAAGAGATATTATATTGGGAACCGCTGCCGCAATCCTGGTGCTGAACGGCCTGGCCGTTCTCGCCGGCGGGCTTGTCAGCGAATTCATCCCTGCCTGGCTCATCAAGGTCATTGCTGCACTTGCATTTCTGTATTTTGCCGCATCCACACTTGCAGGCAGCAATGATGAGGAAGATGAGGGCAGCGGCAGATCCGGAATCCGGTTTGCACCGCTTGCGGTTTTCTGTACCTTTTTCGTAGCAGAGCTCGGAGACAAGACACAGCTTACCGCCATCACCTTTGGTGCCAATGAAGGTATGAGTTCCGCACTGATCGTATGGATCGGCTGTTCTCTGGGACTGTTTTTAGCAGACATCCTGGGAATGCTTTTAGGCTATCTGTTAAAGAGCAAGACACCGGAAGGGCTGCTCAATACTCTAGCCTTCGCCATCTTCTCTGTATTCGGCGTCTTCACACTGTATCAGGGACTGAAGCTCATCAGTACAGATATCCGTTCCATACCGGTACTGCCGATACTGATCGTCGCAACGATTGTTTTTGCCGGTATCTGTGTGTACCTGTTTTTAAAGAGAGAGAAAAAGGCAAAAGCAGCAAACTAAAAACGAACCCCATTCTGTTTTCACGGAATGGGGTTTATTTATCTATTCCGTTCGGAACTCAAAAGAAAAATAGTACACATAATCATCCATTTCAAGGGCATCCAGCTGGTCGTTCACAATATAACTAAAATCAAAAGTTCTCGCTTCGTCATTATCATAGATCAGCGCAAGAAGCGGCTGCTGTTCATCATAGACAATATCTGTTTTCTCCTGAATTTCCGTTGCAGCTCTTCCATATCCATAGTGCTCTCCTTCCGGAACATCCTCCAGGATTGGGATTAGCATATCTCCCTGCGATTCATCATCTGCAATAATAATTTTCACGGTACGATCCTTAAACTGCGGTACAATAATAATCGTTCCATTCTGCGGTGAATCCATTCCTTCATACGAAAGCCCTGCCCTTTGTCTGTCTACCAGCTTTCCTTCCCGGTATTGCCAAATATGAATATATAGAGTTTTAAATTCATTCGTTGCCGTGTATTTATACATAAAGGCACCGTCTACGCCTGACAGCATTTCCGCCGTTTTCATTTCAATACTGTCCTTGTCCACCGGAACGATAAAGTTCTGTGGCATATTTTTCCGGAATATCATGATTCCGACCGTCAAAACAACAATCGCCGCCGTGACAAGCAGAATATCTATAATGTATTTCAATCGTTTTTGCTTCTGCTTACTGTCCGTTGCCAGCCCGATAATATTTTCTTCCGATTTTTTGGCAATATTTTCCCGGACAATATCTTCTCCTGCCAGGAATTCATTGATGCTGATACCGAGGATCTGGCAGAGTTCCGAATAGACGGATACATCCGGCAGACACACGCCCCGCTCCCACTTGGATACGGATTTGTCACTCATACCCAGTTTTTCGGCGAGCTGCTTCTGCGTCATACCTAAGTCTTTTCTTTTGCCTGCAATATATTTTCCTATCTTGACGAGATCCATGTGCTTACCTCCTGTGTCTGAGATCATACTATTCTCTTTTCAGAAATAAGTACACCTCCCGGAAGTAGAATCCCGGTATCTACTGTGTTTTCCATTGTATACTCTTCTATTACACCTATTTCTGTTCCAACAATTTCTTCCAGTCATCCGGAAAACCCATCGTTTTCACATCTACTTTTTCATATTTATCTATTAGCAATTCTATTTGATCTACATAAAGATTCCAATGCTTGTCATTCTTTAAAATCTGTTTCATACACAATAATACACCAAACATTCTATTGTTTCCTATACCGGCTTGTGTATATTCTTTGTAAAGAATAGGCGTCTTTGAGTTTCTCCGAACCTCCTCTTCGATATCAGCCATAAATGCCCGATGATATTCTTCGTCCACAAAATTTTGGGGTTCCATATATCCAAGAACTCCATAAACTTCCGCAAAATAATTTGCAATTCTGCATCTGACATTTACTTCTATTTTTTCTATCTCAGCAAATGTCACTTGTCTGAAATTAGCATTGAACAGATATAACTCTACAATCTGCTCAAATGTTACGCCTTCTTCATATTTCCCATTTTTAGGTTTAAATCCTAAACTATACGCCTTAATTAATCGGAAATAGGATATGTCATTTAATATCTTCTTGGCATATTCCTCATTCTCAATAATTAAGCCAAGTGATTTCAAGTTTTCTATTTGTTCGTCTATTGTCATCGGTAATGGATGTTGCTTTAGTTCCCCCATATATTTTCCCCCTTAAAATTAAAAGACCCAACGTGGTCCGCATCGTTGAGAGGCGTGTTGGGTTCTGTTATTTTTAGTATATTCTATATGTTGTAAAAATACAATGATTATTTCAAATTACTTAAACTTTTTCTTATACCCGCAGTCGCAATAAGATCCGCCGGAAGCCAGGGTGTATTCCCTGACAAAATTGGTGACACCGCCCGCCTCGCTCATGGTGTAGTCAAACTGGCACATGGCAGGGATCAGCTCAGTAAGTCCCAGTTCCTTCATAAGGGTACAGATTCCGCAGGTCGTAAATCTTGCCTCGTAGCCGCTGCCATCCTCCCTCTAAAATGTAATTTGCATATTCTGTCCCTATTCCCCGGCATCCCTCGCCTTACTGTGCTTGTGTCTCTTGCGCACTTCTCTGGCGTGATCTCTGCGGGCCGCAATAGCTTCTGCCTCTTCCTTAGGAATCAGCTTCGTGGTCTTGACGATATATACGCCGCCGTCATATGCCTTGCGTACCCGGATCTTGCCCTTGAGATAGCCGTGCTTCTCGCAATAAGCCACGCAGTAATAATGCCTGCCGTTGGCGCTGAACCATTTGATCTTCTTGCGCAGATTACGATGGCAGAGATAACATTTGCTGGACACGACTTCCTTATCTGCGAAGGCTTCTGTCTTGTCCTTAAATTCTCTGGAAATATATTTTACATAGGTATCAAACTGCGCTTTCACCTCATCCCCACGGTCCTTCGGAGGACAGAAGGTATCGTAGGACAGATTCACCACTACCTCCGGGTGCTCCTCCAGGATCCGGATCAGGATCTTTGCCGTATAGTAGGCATCACTGAACGCCCGGTGGAAGGGAATATCCTTCTCAATATGCAGAAAATCAATGGCATATTCCAGATTTCTGCGGATCTTGCGCTCCTCATAGGCAATGGCGAACAGCTTCTGCACATCCAGATAGGGCAGCGGTCCCGGCGCCAGAAGCGGCATCTCATAATATGCCATGTTCCGCTGTAACTCCGTCAGATCCAACGTGCCCCAGGTACAGAACAGATACTCCTCCTGTCCGCACCATCTGACAAAATCTCCTCCGACCTCCGGGAATGGTCTCCCACGCTCCAGCTCCTGCATCTGAATATGGATCAGTTTGCTGGTGATCTTGTGCATCTCATGGTAGACCTGTGGCTTGATCAGTTCATTGAATTCGCTGACCATGACACGTTCTTTATTCAGTTTGATGGCACCGATCTCTATGATTTCAAAAGGGAGCTTCTCCACAGCATCCTCTTTGCCGGTGTTACTCTGATTCCATTCCAGATCCAGAACGATATATTCCATACGTTCCTCCATATTTTGATGTCGGGGTCAAAAGCCCCCGACTTTGATGCCTGCGGATTGCTCCGTGCTACGCACTCCCACGTCTCCGCTCCGCTTCGGTCCGTGCTAGACATGTGCCACTGGCACATAGCACCCTACCCAATATTCGCATATCGTGGGATTATCATCCCACTTTTATGCTCATATCGGGGCGGGTCCTAAGGTCTTTCACCCACCTATGAGCAAGCTCATGTGGGCTTAGACCTTTTGACCCTGGCATCATATTTTGTAACTATTAACAGGGGTTATAAATGTCTTACAGTCTTGGCAGTGCGATATCCAATACCTCTTCATGCCAGCAGTGGTCTCCCTCTCTGACATCGTGGATCGGATATTCCTCTTTTCCGTACAGGCTGTAAGCCTTCCGTACAATATCTAACTGCTCCGTCACATTCACCAGTCCCCTGGGGCCGTTCAGATGGTCATCCCGGCAGGACTGGACCGCCAGCGGTCTCGGCGCAATGAGCGATGCAATATCTCCCATATCAAAGTGTTCCCACAGATGGGGAACATAATTACAGCTGCAATTTCCGTTGAGCAATAACAACGCATCACGATACCCATAGAGATATCCGCTGATGATACATTTTTTCACACGGTCATCCAAAGCAGTGATCCACAGCGTCTGCATACCACCGCCGGAAAATCCCACGACGCCTAACTCATCAGTATCCCATTCGCCCCGTTCGTATACATAATCGATCAGCCGGGAAGCATCCCAGGTGCACATACCTGCCACGGTCTCTCCCAAGGGCTCCGCCATATGTGCCAGATGAAAACAGGTACTGGTCAGGAAGGATTTCTCATCCGTTCCTTTCTGCAATGCCTCATCCCTGCGTTCTCCAAACCCTCTGCAGTCCGGACAGATTGCCACATAACCACGCTTCGCCAGCTGCATACCGTAATCATAATGGTAGAATTCGATCATCCGTTTTACCGCGGGAATATCATCTCGTCCTGCCACGCTGAATTTACCTGCACCCTGATGCCCCGGAAGAGCAAGAAAACATTTCTGCTTCTCTTCGCCCTGCTTCGGCGGGATCAGGATATACATGGGCATATACACTTCCGGCTCTACCTGAATGATCACTTTTTCCCGACGGATGCCGTTCTCCAGCTCCACGACTTCTTCCACACGGGGTTCCAGATCACAGGTCTCCATGTATTTCCACCCCAGGAGGTCTTTCAATGTCTCTCTGGAAGTCTCCTTCCAGGCTTCCCATTCCTCTCTGGTGGATCCTGTGAAAGCATCCTGCCTTGCATATTTATCAAATTTGTTCTGCATTCCCTTCAGACTTCCGTAGAAATGAGGGATCTGAATGACCGTATCTGCCTGTTCCATGACTGCTCCTTGCGTTTTCATTTTCGTTTATTACTATTCTTACCATTCTCTGCCCTGTGCGTGCAGTCCGTCTTCCACGTCTCCTGCAAAAAGGCTCTCCAGCCAGGTATGCGCCAGCCGGATCCATGAGGTGCATTCCTCCTGTACCGCTCTGCCGTCGTTGGTCTCTGTCAGCTTATTCGCCAGTGCCAGTCCGTGCGCTCCCTTTTCATACATATGGAATTCCGTGGGCACTCCGGCTCTGCGGAGAGCGCTGACGAACAGCAGGGAATTTTCCACCGGTACCGACTGATCCGCAAAGGTATGCCAGATGAAGGTCTTCGGCACTTTATTTGTTACCTGTTTCTCCAGGGACAGCTTCTCTCCCAGCTCCTCCTGTCTGCTGCCTAACAGATTCTCAAAAGATCCTCTGTGGGCAAACTCTCCGGAAGTGATGACCGGATAGCATAACAGCAGTCCGTCCGGACGCAGCAGCTCATGCTCGGATGCCGAAAGTCCCTGACTCTCTGCCAGAAAATCTTCATCCCAGAACACCCCAAGGCTGGCTGCCAGGTGTCCTCCCGCAGAGCAGCCTTCCACTACGATCTTGTGGGGATCAATGTGCCACTCTTTCGCATGCTCCCGCAGGAACTTGATGCTGTAAGCCAGTTCCTTTAAGGAAGTAGGATATTCCGCAGGGGCGCAGGAATAGCGCAGCACTGCCGCATGATATCCCATCGCCAGGAATTTCAGTGCCATAGGCTCCGCCTCTCTGTCGGAGGTTCTTGTATAGCCGCCTCCCGGGCACAGCAGGATCAGAGGTCTGTCGTTAATGGCCATTGCCTCCGAATACTCCTGAATATAGGTAACTAAATGTGCTCCCGGCAGGGAACCCTCCTGATGCAATTCAAATGTATTATAGATCATCTTTTTCCTCATTTCCGAGCATTATCATTGAAAAATAAGGCGCAGACCCTGTAGCAATACTACCGGCCTGCGTCTTCATCTGCCTTATAAATATTTTCATAACTATGCAGAACCCCATTCGCAAAACGCTCCTATGGAGCTTCTTTTTTGCTCATGTGGTTACTTCGCCCTATAAATATCATAAAATATTCTTACGAATGCCGGCATTCGACGAATATTTGACGATATTTACATGGCTCTGAATAGTTACATATTATCTTAGTATGCTCTTCCCCAGTATACCATCTTTTTCGCAGGTTTTCCACAACATACGCAGGTATCTGCGATCTGTTCCTGTTCAAAAGGCATGCAGCGGCTGGTAACAGCAAGCTTTTCCTTGATCTTGTCTTCACATTCCTGGCATCCGCACCACATAGCCTTGACAAATCCGGACTTCTCATTGAAGATCTGCTCGAACTCTTCCATGTTATGTGCCACATAAGTATGGCTGTCGCGGTGTGCTCTTGCTCTCTCCAGCATTTCCTTCTGCATGGTCTCCAGGATCTCGGCTGCCTTGGTCTCCAGATCCTCCAGAGCTACCTCGGTCTTCTCTCTGGTATCACGGCGGCAGATCACACACTTGCCTGCCTCGATATCCTTAGGCCCGATCTCCACACGAATCGGATAACCTCTCATCTCAGCCTCTGCGAACTTGAAGCCGGGGGTCTTGTCACTGTCATCTACCTTGACACGGAAATTCTTCGCCAGGCGGTCTCTCAGCTCATACGCCTTGTCGAGAACGCCTTCCTTTTTCTGCATAACGGGTACAATGCAGATCTGGATGGGTGCCACACGGGGAGGGATCACCAGACCTTCGTTATCACCGTGTACCATGATCAGTGCTCCGATCAGACGGGTGGTCATACCCCAGGAGGTCTGATGTACATATTTTAAAGTATTGTCCTTGTCTGCGAACTGGATGCCAAAAGCCTTGGCGAAACCGTCACCGAAGTTATGGCTGGTACCGGACTGCAGTGCCTTGCCGTCATGCATCAGCGCTTCTACCGTATAGGTTGCAACTGCACCTGCGAATTTCTCCTTCTCGGTCTTCTGTCCCTTGATCGCGGGGATAGCCAGAACCTCCTCCAGGAACTTCGCATATACATTCAGCATCTGCAGAGTTCTCTCCTGAGATTCTTCTGCAGTAGCATGTGCGGTATGTCCTTCCTGCCACAGGAACTCTCTGGAACGCAGGAAAGGTCTGGTCTCCTTCTCCCAACGTACCACGGAACACCACTGATTATATACCTTAGGCAGGTCTCTGTAGGAATGGATGTCATTCTTATAGAAATCACAGAACAGGGTCTCTGAAGTAGGTCTGACACAGAGTCTCTCAGGAAGCTCATTCAATCCTCCCTGGGTAACCCATGCTACTTCGGGTGCGAAGCCTTCTACATGATCCTTCTCCTTGTCCAACAGGGACTCAGGAATGAACATGGGAAGATATACATTCTGTACTCCTACTGCTTTGAATCGTGCATCCAGCTCCTTCTGGATCAGCTCCCAGATCGCATAGCCTGCGGGCTTAATTACCATACATCCTTTTACGCTGGTGTAATCACACAGCTCTGCTTTCTTCACTACATCGGTATACCACTGGGCGAAATCTTCTTCCATGGAAGTGATCGCTTCTACCATTTTCTTGTCTGCCATTTTCTCTCTCCTTTTCTTTTTCTGAAAATAAACTGCTCATACGATCTACGGAAACGAAAAACGCCGGGTCATCGCTCCCGAAAAAGGGACCGATCACTCGGCGGTACCACCCTGATTGATACAAATATGTATCCTGCTCTGTCACCGTTAACGCCGGTTCTACGCTGTGCTTCGCCGCTTCCAGGTACATTGTGTCTCGCACAGGACTCCAAGGGAGGTTTCCGATCCTCTGTCATAAGGGGTTCCCAGCCGCACGTCACCGTGTCCTTCCCCTCTCTCTGGGATGCTTTCCGATCGTACTGATCCTTTTCATCGTCATTGTCGTATGCAAGTAATTGTAGTGCATGCTTCCGTGATTTGTCAAGGTCTATCTGCTAATAAGAAGATACCTGCCGGAGCTGCATAAAATAAAAGCAGATAATAACGCACCAGGGATATGGGACCCAGAAAGACCGTAAGGCACAGTGCCAGAACCAGCAGCCAGCTGTTCCATATCTCTGCCCTCCGCCGCCGGATGCCATAGAAAAACAGGATCACTGCCAGCCAGAAATAGGTGCCGATTGCAAACAACGCACGGATCACCGGAATTTTCTGGTAATAATATTCCAGCGATATCTTACGATAAAATTCTGTCAGCCGGGAACTGATCGTCTTCATTTCCAGTACATTTCTTCCCTCGAAATCAAAGTAATAAATATCACCGTCCGGATCATCCACAACCGATGTCCCCGGATACCAGGCCTGATACGTATTATCCAGAAAGGCTCTCAGATAACATCCCGGATACTGCCATCCTTTTCGGAACCATAGTCTCAGATACTCCAACTTATTTTGAAGAAGTTCTTCATTATTCACATAATTTTTGATCCGGTCTGCCAGAAACGGATTATATTGTGACCACTGTTCTCTGTCCATGATCTGATCCAGCAGCTGCAATTCCTCACTGTCAAACGCCGCTTCTCCCTTATCTGTATATACCCTTGCAATCTGCTGGAGCGGTACACACAGAGCCTCTACCGCGGAACCTTTTCCCGCATGGAGCAGAGTTTCCATTCCCACAGACAATAGCATGGTCAGCAGAATCGTTCCCGCAAACAGTGAAATGATCTTTCTTTTCTGCTTTTTACAGAAAACCGCGCACAACACCAGATAAAGAAAAACCGCATAAATTACATTTTTCCGATACAGCGCTCCCACGATCAGGCTGCACGATAATGCTGCGATTTTCTCTTTCTTCCCAAAAAATCCCTCCGTATTCTCATACAATTCATACAACAGGTGAAATGCAATAAAAAGTGCCAGAGAGCATACCACATCCTTTGTCGTACTGACGGAAAACAAGGCAATCGTTGGCAGAAAAGCATAAAAACAGAAGCCGGGTATCAACAGCCATTTTCTATTCAATCGCCGGTACCAGAAATCCAGACTGTAGGAAAAGGCCGCCGCACAAAGTGTCATCTGGAAGCAGGAGTGCAGAAATACTGCCTTCTCCATCGTCCCGAATATCCGGTATCCTAATGTGATAACGCCTCCCATGACCAACGTGCTAAGTAACGAATGGTGTGTATTATACGGTACCTCCGGATACATCACCTGAGGCACCTGCCCGTAAATATCATAATTATAAAATCCGGGATCATTGGAAAGAAGCACCGGCAGCCAGGCTATCAACAATCCTGCAAAAATCAAAAATATTCTCTTTCCGATACCTTTCCCGATACCATCCTCCTGAACTGCCTTATCTCTCCCTGCATGCACAAACAGCCATCGCAGAATCTGTCCAAAAAGTAATGTCTCTGCTATCCACCACAAAATCCAGCCTGCCATAGGGACCTGTTCCAGCCACGACTGCATCGTTCTATGTACGGAAGTATGGTATTCTATACTGATCCGGCATCCCACTGTCTGACAGGCTGCCAGTAATATCGCCGGTATTCCTACAGCAAATCTGTCAGTCCAGTCCAAGTCTCTCCCTGATGCTGTCCGCTGCAATATTCCAGTCACCCATTTCTTCATATGCGGCATCCATCTTCTCCTTTTCTCTGGCAGCACGTTCTGTATCGCCGATCTGAAGAAATGCCTTATACATGGACGCCGCCTCAAAATATCTCGCCACACCATAGCATTCCTTTTTCGTTCCGGACAGCAAGCCGCCATACACCATATCCTCGTGATAATTTACTACTAAATAAGCATAATTTTCACTCTGTACATTATTCTCCATCCAGTTGGTCTTCGCAGGACGGGAAAAGGCGTCATTTAATTGCCGGAACATATGAATGGTTCCCCAAAACAATATCAGGCACAGGGCTATGATCACCAGATTCATCACAAGCAGCGCGCCTCTCTGCTTCTGTGCCTGTTTCAGCTTACTCTTCAGATTTACCATAACCCATCACCTCGCCTTTTTCTTCCAGGAATAAGATTTTTTGTGCATTTGACATCGTACCGAAATTCTCTGCTTCTTCCGGGGTCATGCCAAAATAGGTCTGCAACAGTGCCTTCTCATTCTCTTCCATCCGGAGAATGGCTTCCTTCTGCTCCTCCGGCAGTTCCCGATATTGTTTTGCCCTATAATCATTATCCACAGGATGCAGAATCCTTTCCAGCTGCTCGTAATAATCCGAAATATCTTCATACAGACCGGGAAGTATGGATACATTGCCGGAGTTGATAGTAACTGCCTTCATCAGACTTTCATAAAAGTAACGATACGCTCCGCTGGCTTCCATGAGCAGCTGATATTTTTCATAATTATTACTGCTATAAGGCCGGATGTAATGCCTGTCGCAAAAAGCTGATAAACCTATGTAATCCTCATCTTCCAGATATTGTTCCATCTGTTTCATATAGCTGCTCTGCCGGATCCCTGCATCAAACTGCAGCAAGCCTCTGTGGATGCTCCAGCTACGTGCAGATACTACAAACACCACCACACACAGGATCACCAGCACTGTGATGATTATCATATGTGACATGATCTCCGTATTTTTCTCCGCCACTTCATAGACATCACTTTTGGTATCCTCAAAGTTGCTCTTGTAATGCTCCATGTCTTTGACATGCTGTGCGGCTTCTTCATTCGGTCTTCCGCAATGCGGACAATATGCCTGCTCCAATGTCAGATTGCCCCCGCAATATTTACATTTCATCATTGCTTTATGATCCTTTCCTATTCGTTATGCTTCTTAATGTATTCCTCGCAATCCTCATATCTGGGATAACCGTAATTATTTCGCAGACTATCCTCGAATTTTTTCTCTTCTTCTGCGGTAAACGTATAACGGTCTGCCAGGCTGTTCAGGGTTGCTTCCACATAAGGACGGATATACTCCCTGTCTTTCTCCGTCAGAATGACCTCGCTGTAGTCCAGTCCCCGCATCATCCAATAATCATCCAGCAGCAATGCCTGCTGATACTCATTCAAAGTCTCTCCACTCTGCTCCAGTGCCAGATATTCCCTCGCATCCCGACAGCTCATGAGCCAGCGGAAAATACCACTGTGTTCCCATCGGTCTATGGTTCTGTTCTCTTCGACAGCCTGCTCATAAAAATCCATCAGTGCTTCCAGATCCTTCTCCTGATAGAGACGGTCCAGTATCGGAAAGTTCTCTTTTTCCCACAGATAATCCGCTCTGGCATCCCTGGGTTCTATATACCGCACCCGGAACACAATTACCGCAAGTATCGCTGCCAATGCCGCCAATAAGATCAGAAGCTTAATCACAAATTTCTGTTTCTTTTTCAGTTTTTTCTTCAGTTCCTTCTCCGGTACCTGCTCCAACTGCTGCATATCCTGCCGCATGCTTTCCAACTTCCCCAGATATTCCGCTTCGGCGCCCTTGTAATTCAGACTTCCGCAATAGGGACACTTCGGAAGGGTATCCTCAAATTCTGCCCCACAGGAACTGCAGATGATCTTTTTAACTGTGGTATCTGCCATACAAATCCTCATATCTTTCCACAACCTGCACACTTTGGACTGCCGGCACAAAGCTGCTTATTGTTCACAATCATTATTAATATACAACACAAAAATGACACGTGCAATGCAGAATCACTTTTTGCACACATCTTGAGGTTTTTGTCTCTTTCCTGTAAAATAAACTCAGTCGAAAAACCTGCCCGCAGTTCAAAATTGCGGGTTGCTGAAAGGAATGACGATCGATATGTATGAGAACGGTTTTCTGGATCCGGCCTATATCACACCGGAGGAACAACAGATTTTAGACGGTAATATTGCCGTTCAGAAGAATCTCTACACCAGCAAACAGGATTTTGTAGTAGAGAGTGATAAATTTTTGGAACACTCCGAAGATGATATTACTCTGCGTCGCCACACCCGCTTTGTGGATTTTCCAAAGCATAAACATGATTACGTGGAGATCTTTTATTGTCTCTCCGGTTCTGTCACACATGTCATAAATGAAGAAGAGATCTGTCTCCGCCCCGGGGAACTTCTATTTATGAACCAACATATCGAACATGCGGTAATAGCCTGCGGCCAGGAAGATCTGGGCATTAACATCATCATCCGCCCCGCCTATTTCCAGAATATCCTGACTTTGATCAACAAGGATAATATTCTGGCGGATTTTATCATCAATGCGCTGGAAGGTGACAGTTGTGTCGGTCAGTATCTGTACTTTACCGTCTCCGACAATCCCTGCATCCAGAACCTCATCCACAATGCGGTCTTCCTTCTGTTACAGCAGCCTCAGAACTGGCATAAGCTCTCGGAACACACCTTTGCCCTGCTGTTCATGCATATCTTAAGCAATGCGGAAAATATTTTATTAGACCAGAAAGATGAGCAGAGCAATGTCCTGATGGTGGTGGTACGCAGATACCTGGCGGAGCATTATGATACCGGAACTCTCCACGAACTGGCTGCACAGATCGGGTACACCCCCTCTTCCCTGAGCCGTATGATCAAAAAATATTCCGGCACTACCTTTAAGGAAATACAAACACGGCAGCGTATGCGAGTCGCTATGAATCAACTGTCCCACACTGCGCTGCCGGTGTCTGAGATTGCCCTGTCTGTAGGCTATGAGAATCAGAACTTCTTCTACAAACAGTTCAAAAAAATGTATGATATGACACCTAACGAGGCGCGTTTAAAATCGCGCCGATAACGTCAGGCATTCAAGATATAACGATTCGAGGCTCCTTCGTGTGTCCCTCGGATCGTTATTTTTCATATAAGAACTCTTCCGGAAGGGTCACACCGAAGTCCTTTGCCAGATGGCGAAAATCATCGGGGGTAATGGTCTGTCTCTTATTCGGCTGCATGGACAACATCTTCACCAGAATTTCTGCGGATTTTTCTACGGTATGCATCAGACCGAAGGTCAGGTCGAAGTCTTTGCCTGCGGCAAAGGTTCCATGATGTGCCCAGATGGCCAGATCGTATTTCTTCATCAGTTCGGAGGTAGCTACTGCGATCTCTCTGCCGCCCGGTACCATCCAGGGCACTACGCCCACACCATCCGGGAATACTACGGGGCACTCGGTTGCCATCTCCCACAGTTCTCTGGTGAATACCTTATCCTCCAGAGGAAGCACGAAGGTCAGCGCAATGATATTGGTGGTATGTGCATGATATACCACACGGTAGTCGGGATCCTGCAGCTTCTTCACTTCCAGATTCATCAGGTGGCTGGGGAGCTCGGAGGTAGGTCTGCCCCCGTTTACCAGACCCCATACGATACGGTAATTCTCACCCTTGTCATCAAGTTCGATCATGCAGATAGAATCTTCCGGCTTAATGCTGACATTACGAAAATATTTGCCACTGCCGGTCACCAGGAAATACTCTCCTGCCAGTGCGGGAACTGTGGTGCCGATGGGCTGGAACTCCTTCGGCTCAAAGTTCTCCTTTACCAGTTCTACCTCTTCCGGCTTCACACGGTAAGACAGGTTGCCGCCGTTACGTTCATGCCAGCCTTGCTGCCAGCCGTCATCTGCCATTCTGATAAATCCCTGTACAAATTCTGCATCTAAAAATTTCATGATAATACCTAACCTTTCCATCGTCTGCAACCTCCCGGCCGCAGACATATTTTTCAAAATTATAAGCATTTTCTACACAAATGCTATTATCTGGTAATGATATCTACCGGCACATTTAATATTTTAGCAACCTTCAGGATCGTGTCAATATGTCTGCCGGCAGCTGCTGCCATATGATGGGTAGGGCCTGCCTCGCTCCAACGGTTCACGAACTCTCTGCAGGGGATTGAGAATTTGGTACGCATATTGGTGTCACCGAAAGTGAAGATCGGGCCGGGCTGATTCTCGCCTTCTGCCACAACGAACTTGAAGTTGCCGTCCTTATCCTGCGTGATAGCCAGATAGGTCACAGGGCCTACGGGAGGATAGAACTGAGTCAGATATCCGCCGCCTACCTTGCCGTGGAATACCTTAACGATCTTCATGGTGGGCTTATGTGCCAGAGAGATATCCGCATCGCCGGATCCGGAATGACCGATGATGCAGATATCCTCGTTGAAATCAATGGAGTACATCTCGGACAACTGTCCCATACCGGAGATCGTCTTCAGAATGGACATTGCCATGGCAACTTTCATATCACCTTCTACGGCACATGCGGTACCTTGCTTGATCAGCATGGAAAATGCAGGGATCAGCATGGAATCCAGTTTACCGGCTACTCCCTGTGCCTTACCGGCATAATGGGAGGCGATCATGCTTAAGTCTTCATCCTTCGCCCACTGCTCGAAAGCAAGCACATGCTTTGCCATATCCAGAATATCTTCGTCATCTGCGGTAGCACCACCCTCTACTTCGAAGGTATCGATGATGTCCTGTGCCTTCGCCTTAATAGCTTCGGTATCGGTAATATCGTCTGCAATAGCCCACATATCTTCCCAGTCAAACTGCTTGGTATACAGGCCCATTCTGTTGTAAAGGTTGGTCTCATCGATATAGAGATCCATCATTCCGGGATAAGGGCGGCCGATCTGGGCAATATTGGTCTGACGGAAACGTCTGCGGACCTGAGCTGCCTTACACCAATCTTCGATCTGAGCTGCCACCTCGGGGTCGCCGCCTTCTACCACGCCAGTGATTACAGCATGTCTCTTGCCTGCACGCTCCAGGTCTGCCACAGCCTCACCTACGGCACCACAGGCATACAGGTCACCCAGCCAGATGGGAATATCGGTATTGGCATAGTCCGGCGCCAGCTTCTTCTGCACATTGATACATACTACAGGCACATCCAGATCACGGATCGCGGGAAGTACGTTATAGGAAGTTGCATAGGTCAGCAACTGCAGGAATACCAGATCTACGTCTGCAGCACGGAATTTATCACCTGCTGCCATAGCCTGTTCCTTGGTGGTCACCATGCCACCATCAACGATATCTACAGTATCGGGAATCGTCTTCTTGAAATCCTCATACTGTGCCTCGAAATTAGGCACCAGCTGGGGGAACTGGGGCAGATATGCTCCCAGAGCGATGGAAAATACACCGATCTTTGCCTTTGTGTTTACTAACATTTATAATTTCCTCCTTTTCTTAAGGTCACGTTTTAAGTAACCGCTTTGCCTGCGCATTCGCAAGCCGCTTTTTATTACTTTGCCGGAGCAAATGTCTTAATTTCAAAAGACTCCCGGACACATTTTCTGGCACTCTTCAGATCTGCAAGATCTCCTGCATGGATCATCTGCGCCAATAGGTTGCCGATAGCGGTTGCCTCACCGGGACCCGCATATACGGTCTTGCCCGTAGCATCCGCTGTCAACTGGTTCAGATATGCTGCATTGGAACCGCCCCCGATGATATGGATGCTGTCATAGGTCTTCCCGGCGATCTTCTCCAGACCTCTTACGGTCTCTCCGTAGGACTGTGCGAGACTGCGGTATACTACGGAAGTCAGCTCTCCCACGGACTCCGGTACCGGTTGTCCTGTCTTATGACAGTACTGTCTGATGGCTTCCACCATGCTGTCCGGAGAGAGAAAACTCTGGTCATTCACATCCACTCTGGAAGGGAACTCCTTGCTTTCCTCCGCCATATTGCACAGCTGTGCAAAAGAGTATGCATCGTTATATTCGTGTCTTACGGACTGGATCATCCACAGTCCCATAATATTTTTCAGGAAACGGAACCGGTGATCGTAACCGCCCTCGTTGGTAAAGTTGGCCGCTGCGGCATCCTCTGTAATGACCGGTTTCAGGGATTCGATTCCCATGAGAGACCAGGTTCCCGAGCTGATATAAATGCCGTCTCCTTCTGTCTGAGGAACTGCCATTACGGCTGATGCGGTGTCATGGCTTCCGCACAGTACCACTTCCAGATCGAATCCTACTTCCTTCTGAATCTCCGGAAGCAGCTGGCCCACTTTCGTTCCGGGCATCTGCAGCGGCAGGAAAATATCCTCCGGGTAACCCAGCTTACGGATCAGCTCCTTATCCCACTGGAAGGTATCGGGATTCACCAGCTGTGTCGTGGAACCGTTCGTGTACTCCGACAATTTATTGCCCGTCAGACGGAAACCGAAGTAATCCGGCAGCATGAGAAGTGTCTTTGCCTGTTTCATAATCTCCGGGGTCTTCTTTTCCACTGCCATAAGCTGATAAATCGTATTAAAAATCTGCTTCTGAATACCGGTTCTGGCATACAGTTCCGTCTCCGGCAGTATTTTCGCCACTTCCGCATCCATTCCGTCAGTACGGTGATCTCGGTAGCCGTAAGTATCTCCCAGAATCTGATCTTTTTCATCCAGCAATACATAATCCACAGCCCAGGTGTCGATTGCCATGCTGACCGGAAGCTTGCCCAGTTCTTTGCATTTTTTCATTCCGTTCAGAATCTCGCCGAACAGACGGTTCACATCCCACAGAAGCTTTCCGTCCTTATGATCCATGCCATTCTCAAAACGATAGATCTCTTCCAGCTCTATTTTGCCGTTCTCCATGTGTCCCAAAATATGTCGTCCACTGGAAGCACCGATATCCACGGCCAGATAATATTTTTCCATAAGATATCCACAGCCTCCCTTATCTGAAACTGAATACCTGTGTAAGAAGCGGCTGTGCTCCTGTAACAGGATCCTTCTCCATGATCAGAATATCTTTCATATATTCATCCCATTTTTTCACTACATCGCTCTCTGCCTGCACTTTTGCCGCATAGTCGACGCCCTTTTCACATTCGTAATAACCGAACAGTTCCTCGCCCTGCATCCAGATAGAGTAATTTACAATTCCAGCGTTTGCCAGAACTTCCTTCATCTCCGGCCAGATGTTGTCATGTCTCTTCTTATATTCCTCCTGCATTCCCGGTACAATTTTTCCGCGCCATGCGTATTTTTCCATACAAACCACCATACCTTTCTCACTCATTATTTTCGTTGCAAATCTGCTCTGTTACCCAATCTCTGTCGCAATATTCCTTTGCTTCGGGCATCAGCTTTTTCATAATCTGTGCTTGCAGAAGCACAAACTTGTGCTTTTAACGATATTATAGAAAACATAATCTGCTTCTGAAATGACATTATTTGCTCCCTGGACTGTCCGATTTTGCCCGATCCGTACGATAACTGTTTATTACAGCACATGAATTGTGTTATGATACAATAAGTTCACCCGTATAAAGCAGCCGCCGTGGATAAATTGTACCGCAAATTTGATCACGATAGCCGCCCAAGCAAAGAGAGTATGAAAAATACCATCGTTATGTATCATAAATAATAATTTAGAAAGCACAATTTTTATGGAACGTACATTAACCTATACAACAGATCATTTCATATCCCCCCTGCCGGTCAGCCATTTCCTGAAGCAGAAAGGGTTTTCTTCCCAGAATCTGGTGCAGTTAAAAAAAGACCCCACCGCCGTGCAGGCAAACGGGATTCCCTGCTTCATGAATCATATATTGCAGCCGGGAGATACCTTGACGCTGCATATCCACGAGGAACACTCCTCGGAAAAAATCCCACCGGTGGAGCTGCCGCTGGATATCATCTACGAGGACGAGGATCTCATGGTGATCAATAAGCCGGCAGGCATGCCGATCCACCCTTCCATGAACAATTATTACAATTCCCTGGCAAACAGTCTTGCCTATTATTTTGCACAGCAGAACTGTCCTTTTGTGTTCCGCTGTATTAATCGTCTGGACCGGGATACCTCCGGACTGACCATCGTAGCCAAGCATTATGTCAGCGCCGGAATGCTGTCCACCATGATCGCCAACAAGGCAAGTTCCGGTATCACACGGGAATACCTTGCCATTGTAAAAGGCTCTGTGCTGCCTTCTGGGGGTACGATTACCGCACCTTTAGGGCGAAAAGAAGGTTCTATCATTGAGCGTTGTGTGGATTTTGAAAAAGGGGAATCCGCTGTTACCCATTACCGGGTTTTGGACGAAAAAAACGGGCACAGCCTGGTCTCTCTCATTTTAGAGACCGGCCGCACCCATCAGATACGGATTCATATGAAATACCTGGGTTATCCCCTGATCGGAGATTATCTGTACAATCCCGATATGGCATTGATACAGCGTCAGGCACTGCATGCCTGGAAGCTGTCCTTTGTCCATCCCATCACCGGGGAGAAAATGCAGTTCACAGCACCTCTGCCGGAGGATATGGCGAAGGTAGCGGGAGATACCCCATGGAGCATATCCTGAATCTGCTTAATCTACAAGCAGTCATGCAGATTCCTATGGTGCAGTATTATGCACGCAGTTTCTTCAGTGCTTTCTCCCGGATCAGGCATTCACCGTGTTCTTCCAGATATCTTATCTTCTGCTCGTCTGCGGCATACAACGCTGCGAATTCCATAGCCTGGATGCAGGCTCTGCTGTAGCGCTCGTAGGACGCACCGCCCTTCTGCACATAGACATAGCAAGTGCCGTCTTCCATCCGGTACAACGTGCTGTTGATCCGCAGGTTCGCCGGTAATACGGCGGCATATTCGATCACTCTGCCGATATTGCGGAAGGCAAAAATTGCAAACTGGGGCTTTGCCGCTTCCTCTGCTTTTCCCTTTGCTTTCTTATTTTTCCCGGCATTGTTCTCCGTTTCTTCCTTCGCCTGTTTTCCCAGCGTAGCGCCGATCTCTGCCTTTTTCTCCTCGAAGACACGCTTCATCTCCTGCAACGCCTGTAACAGCTGTGCACCGTTTTTATTCTCCAGCGGTTCCTTCTCGGAAAATACCAGCATCAATCCTTCATCCGGTACCATCATGATCTGTAGGTCAAAAGCATACTTCGGCGGCTTATAGCCCACCTCTTCCTCGGCCTGCTCGATAATCTCCTGCACAACCTCTTTGGCTTTTTCACTGCGGACCACAAAATCTTTATAATCAATCTCGTACTCTTCCAATTCTTCATTGGACAGGAAGCACTTTACTGTCTTGTCATCAATTCGTTCTATTTTCATAGCTATCACCTCTTACTGTTATATGCATGATAGCATAAAAACGTTTTTATTTCTACTGTCCAAATCTAAACATTTTATATACTTCTTATTTGCAGATACTTCTTTCTGTCTTTTCTTGTTTTACTCCGCAAAGTAATACAACTTTCTGTATCCTACTGAACCCAATCTTATCAATGATGTCTCGTGATTTTAAAATCCTGCATAACCTACCGTATACAAAAAACCGACGAAATCTTAATGACAGCCATGTCAAATAAGATTTCGCCGGTTTTTAATGTTAGATCATACAGAATATATATACTCTTTTACTTTTTCTTACGCAGATAGAAATATCCTGCAGCACATCCTGTCAATACTATTACAATCACAATAGGAATCCAAATTTTTCCTGCTTTGCTGTGATTACGGTTCTGGCTCTCTGTGTTGTCATTTTCTGCGGAAACTGCTTCCGACGAAGCATCCTTGGACAGATTCTCTACATCCATAGGCTCGTCAGCCATAACCAGCAGATATTCGCTGGCATGCTCATAGTTGAGTTCAACCCATCCGCTGTCTGCCACCTGACCGAACGCAACTAACTCCATTGCTGCATTGTCAGGGTTATAGTAGAAGAGATTTGCATATTTACCGATATTCTCTGTACCAAGACGGACTGACAGTTTTGCGGTCATGCCGAAGCTTCCGTCGTGTACCAGTGACAAAGGAATATAATCATGTCCCTGTGTCGTCTGTGTTATCAGTTCAGCAGGAATCCGATCCGCTGACCTAAGGATTCCGAAATCAATATCTCCTACATTTTCTGTGATCTCCCGTCCTTCAATGATCCATGCCAGTTCCTCCTCGATTTCGATTCTCAGAGACAGGTTGCTTCCCATTACGCTTTGCAATACTTCTGCAGGAACAACGGTGTCGCTGCCTGCCACAATATAGATCTCTTTATTGCTGCTATCACTTACATTCTGACGAATATTTTCAAGGATATCCTTCCATCCGATTGCCTCAGCCTCACCGGCTGCATTGATTATGGTTGCTCCTGTTTTTTCTGTCTTCTGTGTTGTTGCCGGAACGGTCGGTGTCGCATTTACCATATCACTTGGTGTTGCACCCACTGTAGGACGAACAGGTCTTGCTGTTGCTACCGGAACCGGAGTTGCGGTTGCTGCCACAGGAGAATTCGAGGTGTTGTTGTCCTTGTCATCCTCATGATTGGAATCGTTTGAGGGCGTCGCCGTAGGTGCTGCCGTAGGCTTTGGACTTGCCGTAGGCTTTGGACTTGCCGTAGGCTCCGGAGTCGGGGTAACTTCTGCATCCTTCTGCGCTTTTGCCACTACAATAAAGCTGACCTGAACGGCACTGGATGTAGCTGCATTCGGCGAAATAGTTATCGTCAGAGTTCCTTCTTCGCCTACCTCTACATTTTCATACGTAAGAGTATCGTTTACATTATTCTGGTAATTGTATTTCTCTGTTACTACCTTATCATTCAGACTGATATCCGCATAGCGTTTTCCATCCCACCAGCTGGAGGGGTCAAACATACCCACATAAACATTATATTTTCCGGCTTCCAGATCAAACCGATAACTGATGCTCTGGGTCTTGTCTGTTGCATAACGCATACTTTGATAAATGTCATCTGTGCTGTTACGCAGCTTTCCTTCTGCTCCTACATATCCAAATCCTGTTTCTGTACTGTAGGCGCCATCATATACATCCACTGTATGTAACAATGTATTGCCGAGCTGTTTCATGATGGAAGTATAATCTGCACTTACCGGTGCTTTCGATGCATTTGCAAAATAAACTGCATTTTTCGGACATACCAGCATTTCTGTTGAGATCTCCGCGTTCCGGCAATCGATGAGTTTACCGGTGACAGTGGTTCTGCCGATGACCTGATAAGAACTCTTGTCCCAGGCAACCTTACTCTCCACAGTCTGTCCCTTATAGCTTACCGTGACTTTCTCCGGCAAATTACTGCCGTCCGTCCATGTGATCTTGGGAAGTGCAGTCTGTATGCCAACCGGGATCAGATCTTCCAGTTCTTCTGTCTTCCAGTTGGTGCGATTCAGAATCGCAATAGTATGGGAAGTGGCATCTACCTGTAAGGGCAGCCAGACAGTACGGCTGTCGGACAATTTGTTGCCATTCCAACGGTCTCCCATATAAATGAACTTTCCTGCAGGTGCATCAATCGGAATAATATATGTCACCTGTGTATCAAAACATTTTCCGGTATCATTCTTTGCCGGGTTTCCTACTTTTTCCCAGCCGCTTAGAATGTTCTGACTGCGATAGTAGGTATGTGCGGTGCTGTTCCAGCCATCCGTTCCGCTCGTAATCATGTAATACCAACCATCGTATTTCATGACAGCGGGTGCTTCTCTGCTATTGTCAGATACCAGACGGGCTGCCATCTGTTGATTGTCCGCTGTATTACCCTTGGCAGCGAGCCCGGTATAATCACTGTTCAATAGAGATGCATACAGCTTTGCATTCATCTCACTGGAGTAGATTACATAAGCATCCTTTGCTCCGTCTGCATTTGCATCCACATCATCGACAAACACAGTCATGTCTCTGGCTTCGCCCAACCGCTGTGCATTCAGGCTCTCATCATAATTCATACGGGTCATATTTACCACTTCGAAAGGTCCGAATGGTGTATCACTTGTTGCAAAACCAACCATAGCGCGGCTGTATCTGCTGGCTTCACAGTTGCCCTGCATACCGTTCTTCACCCAGTTGTACAGCTTTTCATTGTTGTACAAAGGTCCATCTGCATGGAAAATAATGACAAATTTCTTTGTCTTTTCATTATAGACCATCTTAGGTCGCTCAGTAATGCAATAATTACCATACATTCCCTCGAAAGCAAGCTGTAATCTGGATACGGTCTGGGTTCCATTGGTCTTGCTGTCAGGGTACAGGAAGCTACCTGCCTCTACCTTTGTCTCATCATAACTCTTTGCAATCCAGGATATATCCTCAGCGCTCGTTGGCTCTTTCTCAAACTCTGTGACATAGGCTCTTAAGAACAGCTTGACATCACGGAATTCCGCTTCGGTGACACCCTCTGGTGCTGCGGACAGCTTTCCCCATGCCTTCAGAGTCTCGAAATTGGTATTACTGAGCTGCATTGCAGGATAACTCTGGGTCGTTCCTGTTCCATTTGCTCCTGCGGAGGAAGTGATTGCTTTCTCTGCGGATTCTTCAATCGGCAGGATGCTGCTCTGAAGATACAGTACTGTTCCCTTGTCGGTCCAGTTGTAAAGATCGGTAGAAACATAACATTTTACACCATCTACCGGTCTGGTGTTGTTGGTCTTATCTTCTCCATACCACAGATATACGGTCTTACCCTCTGTGATCTGTCCGTCACCATCGAGGTCAATATTGACGCATCCCTCTCCGGTTCCTTCTTTCATGGCTGCTGCGGAACCGCCGTGTGCCTGCATCGCCTTTCCGTTCGTATCACGGATGACACTGCCTGATGTACCGGGAATACTGTCATTCGGCTGAATTTCCTCGGCATCTCCGGTCCGACTGACAACGAGCCAGCTGATGACAGGAGCCTGTGTTCCGGTTGCAGTGATCGTATAGGTTACGGTCTGTTTGGTTCTTACGTCAAAAGAATAAGTATTTACAGCATTCGGATTGCTGCCGTCTACCTGAATCGTTCCGGCATCCAGTGTAATATTATCCACTGTTACTGTCAGGTTCATCGGTCTGGTCATTCCCCACCACTCTCTGTGTGCAGAGGTAATGGTGTATTTACCGGGATCTAAAGTCAGCGCGTAGGTCAGAGTTTCGCCTGATTCGTTATTGTTCCCGTAAATACCGGTTGCTGTCTTATCTGTAGTATCGGTGTAACTCTTGGTTCCCGCGTCAGTATCTACCAGCCCCCAGCTATTGCCGGAGGTCTTTAACTGATCCGCAGTCTGGTTCAACAGCGCACTTCCTCTGAGTTCCTTCACTGCTGCAAAGGCTTCCGTTTTTGCATCTGCATCCGGAGTTCCCTTTACCATATCAATAAAATATACCGTATTCTCCGGCACCACTTCTACCGGAATCGTCACTCCGAGACTTGCTCCGAAGCTGTTGACACCATCCTGCACCACACCGGTGACACTGGTCGTCGCATAAGCTTCCGAGAAATGTTCCGCCGTATTATTGCTCCATACGATAGGCTTGGTCACTACAGTTCCATTTCCTGTTTTTACTTCTACCGTAGCCGGCAAATTCTTGAGGGTCTGATTCTGCTCAACTGCATAAGCTGCAGGAAATTTTGTTTCTACGCTGACAAGCACATCATCACCGATCTGGGTTGTCTCACCCAACGCATACAGTGCATCTATTTTCAGGGTTCCACTCTTTACTACTACTTTGATATTATGATCTGCAAGGCTCAGACCACTATAGCTGTAAGACTCATAACGACTTGCAGCTGCTGTGGTCGAAACATTCTCCGCTACAAGGTTGTTATCTACATAGACATCCAGCTTCGTCCCGGCGTTGTTAGGTCCAATAATTGCAAATCCCGCACCATGGATAGGGAAACTCACTGTTGCACCGCTTCCGCCTGATACAGACAAGGTACGATACCAGTTGTCCGCACTGCCGCTTCCGGGATTGTCGATTGTCCAACTTCCCTCATAGCTTACGCTGTCATCCTGTCCATCCACCATAGACAACGCATAAGCACATCCTCCTGCAATCTTCTCAATGAGAAGGTTATCATAATATACCTGATGCCAGTTGTTGCTGATCTTGACGCGACCGGACAGCATCGGAGATGCGTCCTGATAGCTTGTGACCTGTTCTCCGTTGATAAACGCGGTAATCATGTCGCCAAGGGCTGCCAGCTTTAATTCATATTTGCCATCTGTTGTGGCTGTTACCGTTCCATTTGCTACAGCACTGCCTATGCGGTACAGCTTCCAAGAGCCGGCACCGTTAATCTCCAGCGTATAGCCGCTCTGGTTCCAGTTCATGCCTGTCTGGGTACGGATACCCAGTCTCGCATAGGTCGATGCAGATGCATCCGGTATCTGCACATCTATCGTGGTAACATAGTCCATCCAACGGAAATCACCGACGATCGTTGAAGGTTCTCCACCGTTCCACTGTCCCACACTGGTCGTCAGTTCCGATTTTAATCTGCCGTTCTCTACAATGTAAGCGCCATGCGTATCCAACATGTAACGTGGCTCATTGCCTCTTGCTGTCAGATAATCTACACTGGTGGTTTTCCCGGTTTTGGCATTATACTGTTCCATTTCCGGTTCTTCTGTATACTCGAAATCATCCGCATAAAGTACATTATCCGTTGTATTCTGATTGCGTCCGGTACTGTCAGTATCCAAAACCGTTCTGTCCTCGTTATGGATTTCTTGTTCCGGTGTTCTTGCAGGTGACGTATTCAGTGTAGTTGCTGTTACCATCCCATAAGCCGGAACTGTTACATACCAGCAACCGTTCTGCTGTTCTGCATCTGTATCACTCTCTTGTAAATAGCTATCTGTTGTGGTTGTCCATATTTTTAAGGTTGCATCGGAGGCTACTGCCATATCCTTTGCAGTAATCTTAAAGGTTTTTTGATTTCTTGTGTTATTTACAAAAATTACAGAAAAGTCTTTTTTATCCGGAGATACCAGTGTCATATAGCTGGCTTTCCCATCCATCCCTGCTGTCTGATGCTCATTGTCACTGGAGCCGAAGGATCCGGAGGTTGCACCGGTGATAACACGCCAGATTTCATTCTGGGAAGGGTCGGTATCCTCCCATCCGGTGACTGCAAACTGAGAGAAATGTGCAATCATGTACAGTGCCGGATCATAATGGATATAACCGCTCCAGGGATCTCTGGCACTTAACAGCTCTTTATGGCCATACTGGATGCCTTCATAGAAGGAACCGATAGCCGGTTGGAAAATATAGTGGGTTCTGCGAGATCCGGTAAACGCATTGATAAAGCTGTCTGCCAGAGCCAACGGACTCTGATATCCTCCGATCGTTCCACCACCGTATTCACTCGTCTTGTTTTCCTGTAACTCTGTATAACCAAAGGTTGCACACCCCTCGCTGTACCATACCTCCTTGTCGTCCACATCCGCCATTTTGATGTAATCCTCCGTGGCACTGGTACGATAATGGAAACCAATGATATCTACTGCATTGTAGAGATCATTGTCGCTTCTCATGGAAGGTACGATTTGCAGGGTCTTATTCTCGTCAGAAGCAATAATTCTGATATTGTGATAAGCGTCAATCGCTGCCTGATCCATATAGTCCGGGAAATCTGTTTCTTTTTTTACCCGGTTGGAAAACCATTTGATAAAGTCCTCATTAGGGTCTGTTGTCTCGTTCTTATCAGGATCTACGAAATCTACGACATAACCATATTTTTCATAGGCATCAAAAATGGTCTCCTTGTACCATTTATAAACTGCTTCATATCCTGCACCGGTACGGTCACTGCTCCATTTGGAAGCAACCCATGCCGGCATCTCCCAACGCAAAATACTGATCTTGACATTCGGGTTGATCTTCTTCGCATCGGCTGCCATGACAAATCCCGGAGAGCGGGAAGCATCCGCTTCTTCGTTCTCATAACGCATGGTACAGGCTTCTGCTCCGGTAGAATTATTTCCGTCATTTCCCATTTCCATCTTGATATGGGTAAACAAAGGATATTCTCCACCGAAAAGATACCGCATCATTTCCCAGTATTGATCTGAATGCTCTGCCTTGTAATCCAGCAGCAGGTTACTGGTACTGTTACCATTTAACATACCAAAGCCCTTATAAGTCAGACCATTGATATTGGCTGTTGCCTTGTCAACATCTGCACCGGATATCACTATGTTTCCGTCTGTCTGGACAGCGCCTTTGATGGCATCCAGTCTTGCCTGTGTTTCCGTAATGGCTTCTTCCTCTGTTGCTGCTGCTGCCATGACAACAATATTGTCATAAGTACCGTTGCACAAATAGCTGGTTCCATAAGCTGCACCGATTCCGGCAGCCAGATTGGTAGTATTACTTAATTTAAAACCTATTCCAGTGGCATTCAGTACCTTTGCTCCGTCACAGTATAATGCCACATAGCCTTGCTGTTCATCCTCGGTATACACAATAGAAAGCGCATGCCAGTCCCCTGCAGTAAGAGCCGTTGTCAGAGGATAATCCTTTGCTCCTGCATTGGTACCCACTCTCAGCACAGACTGACTCTGGGACTTTGCCGGAATTACACGGAAAGCAGTGGAATCGGAATTACCAAGGAAAACAGCAGCACGACTCCCCGTTCCTTCTTGTATGTAATTGTATTTTAAGTTGAGATTATATGTAAACTGATTTCTCTGGAAAAAATCAGGTGCATTTTTTATGGTTGCGCCTGCCTTAGAGATACCACCACTAGTCCAGCCACCTGTCACAGAAAGCTGCTTTCCTGTGCCGCTGTCTGCTTCTAAGGAAGCATCAGAAAGAACAGTGAGCTGATTATTGTCTTCCAGAGCCTGTCCAAAATATTCCGATTCCTTTGTGATATATTTTGATACTCCAAGCCAGCTTAAAACAGGAGCCTGCTTTGCCGTACTCTTTAAGGTATAAGTAACCGTCTGGGCAGTATCCAGCGTAAAAGTATAAGAAAATTGTGCTGTTTTTACACTTTTGCTAACAGATACACTTCCAATGGTTGTTTCTCCTGCGTCTGTTTTTAACAGCACATCCATAGGACGGGTTTTGTCCCACCATTCTCTATGTCCTGAAGTAATAGTATAGGTGCCTGCCTCCAGATACAGATCATAAGACAACGTTTCTCCTATGGCATTATTTCCATAAATACCGGTGGTTGTTTTATCAGTAGTCGTATTGTTATATTTTTTGGTTGTCGCATCCGTATCTACCAGACCCCATGCAGTATCCGCCGTCTTTTGCTGATCATAGACTTTATTTATCAGCTGGTCACCTGCTAATGTCTTTACTGCTTCATAAGGCTCTGTTGTAGTTTCCGAAAAGTCTGATGTTACATTGTCAATAAAGTATACAATTCCTTCCGGTACAACCTCAACCGTATAGCTGGTTCCGTCCGCCGCCTTTGCCGTAACCACGCTGTACGACTTGCTGAAAGTATCTACCGTCACATCTGCAGCCCATGTGATTCCTTCCGGAATTTTTCCTGTATAAGTTGCAATATGTGTATTGGAAGCTTCCAGGCTTATTAATGCGATTCCGTCTCCTTCTGATACGGAATCCGCCTGTGGGGCACCACTCTCCGTTCCTGTTTCTTCTCTCTCCTTTATAACTACGTTTCCATCAGATACAGAACCTGTGGATTGCGTATTGCCTTCTGTTCCGGCTTCTGTATCAGTCTCTGTGCCCCCAACAGGCTGTTCTGACTGTACATCCGCTGCCAATGCATCTATCGGCACCGAACCTGCCGTCAGACCTGCACAAAGCAACAGAGTCAATACTGTTTTCGCTACTTTACATGTTTTTTGCTTCATACAATCCTCCCATAATTATTTATAACAATACATCTTTATTATAAAAAATGAGACAGATTGTACAAAATGCAATAAATTACTTTTTACTTCCTTTTTTCTCTATGATTTTTATGATTATTTTTGTAAGTGTTTACATATAATGTAAAAAATTATGCAACTATATACTTTTTTAATATTTATGTTTCAACAATTTACAGTATACATAATACTTTTATTTCATATAAAAACAATGGAGCCTGCAAATAGCAAAACTCCACTGCAATTTCTATATATTCAGATTACTTCCGCATCCACTCTGGTGACGATTTCCTGGGATCCCTTGCGGATGTGGTATTTCACTGCCGGGATCTTGGTCTTGGTGTAGAGCAGGTTGGTGTTGGGATCTACGGTGATCATGTAGCCTACGGGCGGTTTGTCTGCCACTTCGTTAACCTGTGTATTTTCATCCAATACCGCACTGACAGTACAACTGCAGAATTCGTTGCTGGCCTGGGCGGACATACCGTCCACCTTTTCCGCAAAGCCGACCTCTTCAAAATCACCTCTGCTGACTGCAAATCCACAGTCGTAGGCCACGCAGTCAATCTCGCTGGTGATCTTATGTACTCTGGTATGTCCACCGGCATCCGGGGTGATCGTGGTCTCTACCGTAATGCCGGGATAGGGACTCCACTTCGACCATACTCCGTTCTCCGTGATCTTTGACTCCTCGCAGATCCGGCGCACATAGACATAACCATCGATCCAGAACGCCAGCATATTGTCCGGGGCATTCTCATGCAGCTCGTAGCAGGACTTTGCCACGCTGATACTGAACCGGGTATCATAAGCAAACTTTCCGTATTTTGCCACGATCTGGCCGTGTCCGTTAGGGCTGTAGACGCCTGGTGCAAATGCTGTGGTGTGATTGCCGTAATGGTAGACAAACAGATCGGCATACTTCTGGGGACAGGCCGGTGCCAGCTTCGGCAATGGTGCCTCTTCCACACTCCAGAAGGGATGATCATCGGGAAGCAACAAAAAGGCAAACACCTTCATGCCCCAGTAAGGAGAACCGGGGGCATTGTACCGCTCCGCCATGGTCAGATTCGGATATCCATAGCCGATGGTCAGCACATGATCTCTGTCGAAGATCGGACGCTTCAGCCAGGTGCGCAGATGCCTTGCGATCAGACCTTTCATCACGGGAACCGGGAACGGCTCCAGTCCTGCCAGCAGGCAGACACTGAAAAAGCTGACCTGAGAGAAACGATAGGTCAGGGATCTGCCGAAAGGAATGGCCTCACCCTCTTCATCGAACCAGTAGATAAACTGTTTTGCAAATTCCATGGCTCTCGCCTTGTATTTTTTTGCCCGCTCCGGGTCATCTTTCTCCATAATCACGGCATAGATCAGGCTGTAAAAATGGATGGCAAAGGAAATATAGTAATCCTTCTGACCGGAATCTCCGTCCTGATACCAGCCTTCACCCAGATAGAAGGTCTCCAGCCCTTCCAGATATTCTTCCAGCATCTCGGGGCTATACCGGCGTCCCACCTTTTTCATTGCAATGTTCACCAGTACGGCGAACAGGATCCAGTTACACACCGGCAGAGGATGCTCATTGATCTTATTTAAATAGTTGCAGAGATTCTCCTTCTGTGCTTCCGTGAGAGGATCCCATACCACTTCGGGGGCAAACATAATGCCATAGGAAATGGCTGCCATCTCCACGAATCTCTGATCAAAAGAGGTGCATTCTCCCCAATATTCCGGGTTCTTCTCATCGGTTCCGGCCGTCAGGCCCTTGCGATAGATCTCTTCGAATTCCGGCTCTTTTCCACCGCCTGCCCAAAAGGGCACCAGTCCCCATAAGGGACGGGAAAAGGCTTCCATCCATGTGGCACCGATGTCATAATGTGCCATGGTAACGCCCAACGTCAATCTCGCCTTTTCTTCACTGTAATAGGGTTTTAACGGCTCCAGGATAGATAACATACAGTCCTGAAAATCTTTTTTGCTATGTAAGTTCATGCAGTTAGTCCCTCCAAAATAACAAACGTAGTAACTATATTCCTATATTAGAAATACTTCTTACAGAAGCCCAGACAGGATGCCATGCCGAAGATGTTTGTCGTAGAGTGTGAGATTTTCTTGAAAAGTGGTCTGGCAACAGGGCGAAAGCGAACACGATGTTCGCGTCAGCCGATCGTCGACATGGATGTCGACTGTAGGCGGGCCCGTCATAATGAGAAAAACTAAGCCACTTTTCTTTAGAAAATCCACACTCGGAGACCTTACATCAAGGCATGCGTATCTGTATGGGCTTCGTATGATATCAATTTAATATAATCTACCAGTACTCTCTCCAATCCTTCAATAACCGGGTCAGTGCCTCCATGTAGAAGTAATCTCCCCAGGAATTGCACTCGTCTACGCCGTAATGATTGCAGGTATTGTAAGGAGAATGGTTTGAGTAGGTGCTGTGCAGCACCAGTCCGTTGGATTCCTTCGGATCCTTTACGGCATAGCCCACATAGACAGACCGCATGATCTGTTTTGCCAGTGTAATGTAATGCTCTGCTTCTTCCGGCTCCAGATATTTCGCCATTTCCAGCATACCACAAGCCGCGATGGAAGCGGAAGAAGAATCTCTCGGCTGGTCATCCCCGTCGGTGAATTCCAGATCCCAGTAAGGTACCAGATCTTTGGGCAGATGTGCCAGAAAATACTCTGTTACATGCCGGAACAGATCAATATATTCTTTTCTTCCGGTATAACGGTAAGCCAGTGCCATACCGTAGACGCCCCAGGCCTGACCTCTCGCCCAGGCGGAACCGTCACGGTATCCCTGACAGGTGGCACCATGATCCGGTGCTCCCGTCTTCATATCAAAAAAGAAGGTATGCCAGGTAGAATAATCCTCACGGATCACATTGGCAACAGCGGTATGAATATGTTTCTCCGCAATGTCACGGTATTTCGGATCTCCAGTCTCATCGGATGCCCAGTACAACAGAGGCAGATTCAGTAAACAGTCAATGATCAGGTGGTAATTCTCCGGTGCATCCATGGGTCCCCATGCCTGAATAAACTCCCCTACCGGATGATATCTGGTGATGAGCTGGTCTGCTGCCTTGATGGCTGCTTCTCTGCCCTCTTTGCTGCCGGTCAGCTTATAAGCTGCCACGCAGGAAGGGGAATACAGAAATCCCATATCGTGATGATCCACTTCGATTTTCTTGTCTATACGATCCAAAAAGCTCTTTACCTGAACTTCCCCGGCTTTTTTCAGCCTTTCATCCTGAGAATATTCATAAGCCAGCCAGATCTCTCCAGTCCAGAACCCACAGGTCCAGTAATTGTTCGGAATCGGCTGATAGAAACCGTTCTCGCTGTATGCTTTCTGGAACTTCTCTGTAAATTCCGGCAGATCCCGGATTACCTGCTCCGTGGAAAACTGCAGAGCGTCTTTGATCTCCGCATCTGTGATCTGCGGATATTTCTTTTCGTCAAATGTTATCATAGTCTTATCCTTTACCTTATTATGCATTTTTATTATACAAGCCTGTGACATGGAACCGGCACAGGCTTGTGAAAATACATTGTTATCTGTTATCCCTTCAGTCCCGTAGAGGCAACACCCTCTACAAAGTATTTCTGCAATACCAGGAATACGATCAGTACCGGGATCAGCGACAATACCGATCCTGCCATGATCAGACCGTAATCGGAAGAGTACTGGCTGATGAACATTTTTAATCCCAGCTGGATGGTCTTCTTCTCCTGACTCTTCAAGTAGATCAGGGGTCCCAGATAGTCGTTCCATGTCGCCACGAAGGTGAAAATCGTCAGTGTGGACAATGCCGGCTTCGACAGTGGCAGCATGATGCTGGCATAGATCCGGTACTCACTCATACCGTCGATTCTGGCGGCTTCACACAGATCGTCGGGAATGCCTTCATAGAACTGCTTCATCATGAATACACCGAATGCGGAAAACGCCTGCAGGCAGATCATAGCAAGCAGCTTATCGTTCAGTCCCATTCTTCTCATCATGATGAACTGAGGTACCATGTATACCTGCCAGGGCATTGCGATGGTTGCGATGTATGCCAGGAACAGTCCGTTCTTATGACGGAAGTCCAGTTTTGCAAAAGAGTATGCTGCAAAGCTGCTAGTCAGTAACTGTAAGAAAGTAACGATCAATGTCAAGTATACCGTATTTCCCACGAATCTGCCAAAGGGAATCTTCGTCCAGATCTTCACGTAATTGTCCCACTTGGGGTTCGCAGGGATCCATACAAAAGGATTCATCTGGAATACTTCTCTGTCACTCTTGATGGATGCGGAAAGCATCCACAGGAAAGGAATGATCATGACCACTGCGATCAGAATGAGAATCGCATATACGATCACTTTGCCAAAAACGGCTTTTTTATGTGCTGATTTCATAATCTGTGCGCCTCCTAACGTTTTACCCTGCCGTACACTTCAATCTGACTCAGTGCCGGGAAGGGGGATGGATCTTCTGCTTTGATCAGGTTGCAAAGCTCCAGCCAGGTGATCTCTTTCTCGGGGATCGGCAGTACATGTGCCCTGCTGCTCTTCTCTAAGGGAAATTCCTGTTCACTGCCATCGGAAAACCGGATCGTTACCTGCTGCCACCAGTTGTCATGCGGGAAATCGGATCTGGTGTACAACACGATCCTGTCTGCCAGTACCGGTCTGCCGAAGTCCAGCTTCATAGCTGCATCATCCTGCATGTTGATTCCCCAGGATTCGTAGGGCCATTCTCCGTGGGAGCGGTTCGCCCGGACACCGTCAATGGCGTTTTTCGCTGCAAATACGCTCTCGCCTCTGGTCTCCACATTGGCTGTCGCATGCGGATAACAGGGAACATCCATATGTTGGTCTGCAGGATTTAGTGCCAGGTTTCTATAGACTGTGATCTCATCTTCTCTTGCGACTTCCGCATAGAGATAATGTTTATTTCCGGAAAATACCTTAGGGGACATGCTGATCCTTTTTTCCCCGAAGGGAACATAATAGGATACATTGTCGGTTATGTATACGAAAGCATCCCCAAGAGCATCATCCACCTGTAAATGTACATGTATATTTTTCTCATCGGTCTCCAGCACGATCCGGTCACCCTCTTCATAGGTATGGGTGCAGACCAGATCCACAAAATCCTCACCGCTGCTGACGCAGATGGTGTTGCTGTCCTTATCGAGAACCTTCAAAGCCAAGATTGCCATTATGCTTTCTCCCTCTTTGCCTGACCGCGGAACTGAATGATCGTTACGAACAGTACCATCAGGAACAGTACCATTGCTACAGAGCTGGAGTAGCCCAGATCCCAGTCAATAAATGCTTTCTGATAGATGTAGTATACAAGAACGGTTGCTGAAGTGGTTAACTCTCCGCTTCCACCGCCTGCCAGCATGATGGCGATATCGTACACCTTGAAGCAGTTGATGGTCAGCATGACGACTACGAAGAAGGTCGTGGAAGACAACTGCGGCCAGGTCACATAACGGAATTTCTGCCAGGTATTTGCACCGTCCAGACTGGCTGCCTCATACAGTTCAGAGGAGATTCCCTGTAAGCCTGCCAGGTAGATTACCATATAATAACCCATATATTTCCATACACTGAACAGAATCATGGAGAACAGTACCAGTCCGCCGGTGAACCACTGGGGAAGCTGATCCTGCGGTACATTGAAAACATTCAGCAGAATGTTGTTCACAGGTCCTTTGGAGGGGTGGAACAGCATTTTCCATACTGCGGTGATTGCTACCAGAGAAGCTACATATGGGAAAAAGGAAAGGGTTCTGAAAATACCTCTTCCTATTACTTTCTGATTTAACACGATAGCCAGTGCCAGAGATGCGATCATGGTCAGAGGCACGGTACCGATACAATAGATAATGGTGTTTTTAAATGCTGCGATAAAGAAGGTATCTTTCCACAGTCTTGTAAAATTACTGATGCCGGCCCACTGGATCGGGTTACTCCCGTCCCACTTCATGAAAGCAAGGGCAAAGGCAAAAATAATGGGGATCAAAGTAAATACGCAGAAACCGATAAAGTTAGGTGCAATAAAGGAGTAGGCCACCAGATCTCTTTTGGTTTGACGGCTTAATTTCCGCATAACAATTCTCCTTTCAAACGCTTTTTGTGTCATCTTTTGCGTCTTTTTCTGATAAGAAAGGGGCCGTAGGTACGACCCCTTAAGTCTTATTCAACATTCAACAAACATTCAATACTTTTATAGAGAAGATCTTCATTACTGAGCCTGAAGGTCAGCTACCGCTTTATTCATTGCTGCAATACCATCATCAATGCTCATCTCACCAGTCATGATACTTCCATGATAGGAATCCAGAGCGGAGTTGATCTCAGATACATTGGGAGCGTAAGGAACTTCCAGATACAGGTTGGATACAGTCAGAGCCTCCTTGCTGGCTTCATCGGTGGGGAATCCTTCCAGACCGGAGATCATGTCTACTACTTCATCAGTCATCATTGCAGGGAAGTTACCACTGGAAGCCATAACTGCTGCGCCTTCTTCACCGCTTACCCATTTAACGAAATCCCAGGACGCATCGGGAGTATCACTTGCAGTGGTTACAGCCAGACCGGTGATGGTACCCAGAGTAGAACCGGGCTCTACGCCTTCTGCATGGGGATACTTAACGATACCCCAGTTACCGCACAGGCTGGAATCATATTCGCCGGACTTCAGGTTGGACATCATGGTTGCGATGAACCAGGAGCCCATGTTCATCATTGCTACGTCTCCACCGGAGAATGCTGCGGAATAATGTAAACCTTCGGTCTTCAGATCCGTGTACTTTCTGCATACACCGTCAGCTTCCTGATTCAGAACCATCTCATAGTAAGGTTTGAAGAAATCATAGTTTCCATCCAAAATAGTATGCTTACCATCCAGAACACCGAACAGCTGAACTGCACTTCTCCATGTGTGATAATGAGCACCGTATACCTGAGAGCCGAAGGTGGTATCGGTCATCTCTCTTGCCAGAGCATCGTACTCATCAAAGGTCATATCGTTGGTAGGATAAGCAACACCCTTGGCATCAAACAGATCCTTGTTATAGAACAATACCCAGAAGTCATTTCTGAAAGGCAGCTCATACAGGCTTCCGTCTACAGTTACCTGATCGGTAACACCTGCGTATTTGCTTAAATCCACGCCATCTTTGGAGATGTAATCATCCAGGGAAAGAATAGATCCCTTCTGTACCAGCGTTGCATATCCGGGTACATCCTTGACGGTTACTACATCGAAATCGGAGCCGCTGCCGGAAAGCTCAGTTGCCAGAACGGTCATGTAATCGGTAGAACCAAGGTCTACCATCTCAATGGTTACACCGGGATGAGATGCTTCATATGCGTCCTTAATGTCACCCCAGTACTGTGTGGTCTCCTGATCCCAGATAGCCCACTTTAAAGTAACTTCTTCTGCGGGTGCTGCTTCCGTGGAAGCTGCTGCAGCCTCAGTGGTTGCTGCTGCGGGTGCCTCACCGGTGGAAGCTGCTGTGCTGCCGTTATCGGAGCTGCCGCAGCCTGCAAGCATGGTAGTCATCATTGCTGCTGTCAGTACTAAACTTAATACTTTCTTTTTCATGTAAACCCTCCTGTTAATTTGATACTATGTTACGTCTGTTACGAATCCGTTGTTACCGGTTCCTTGACTGTAACTAAAGTATAACGAAAAAGATCTTTCCGTAACATGGAAAAATTTATAATATAATTCACATTCTTTTATAATTTTTTTATCTTTTTTCTAAAAGTGCTTTCGGAAGATGTAATATTTTATTTTAATATGCACTTTTTTTAGCATCTTGTTTTTCCAACTACCTTTTTTCTTTCGTTATGTTATACTGAATGCATGAAAAAGACTGTTTATCACTCAAAAAGCATACGAAATCGCATATTGATTTTCACGCTGAGTGCCATTTTGGGAATGTGCCTGTTGATCAGCCTGTTCAGTTATTACATATTCCGGCACTATCTGCAGAACACTCTGATCCAGTCCACCGAGACCAGCCTGCGACTGTTGTCGGAATCCATGGACAACAGTATTGATGAAGTGTACCGGTTGGTCAGATATTGCCAGACAGATTCCAATATTGCCAATTATATTGAACATAACCCCAATCCCGGCTCTGTCCTGTCCGTATCCACTTATGATTCCTTCTACGAGGAATGCAGCCGGAATTCTTCTTATAATTATATGCCCAGAATTGCCATTGTCTCACAGGAGCATTATCTGCAGGTGGTAACCGCAACGTACTCTTCTACCGCAGATCTTGCAACGCTGATTCCGGAGCTTCCTTATTATGAAGAATTACTGACTGCCGATGATTATGATTTTTCGCCCGGTATTGTATCCGATCCTTTTCACCGTGCGGGACGTAAAGTATTACCTGTGATCCGTCCCATTACCTACCAATACAATAACAGGCAGGCAGGATATCTGTTCATCGAAATATCCGCAGATCTGTTCACCATACCTTTGAAGGATTACAGTTGTCCGTCAGACAGCTTTCTCTATCTGTCCATTGCAGGACATACCTATATTTATGAAAACGGAGGCTTGCAGGAATTTACGCCCGAATATAGTATTCTGGATGACCTGAGCACATATTCTCTCACGGGCACCACACAGATTTCCAAAATCCACAGTGCTACCATGGGAGAACAGATTCTGGTCACCACTCCGTTAAATATGCCGGACTGCTACTTAAGTCAGAGTATTTCACATGCGGAGCGGACCAATCAGGCGGTTTTGTTCATGGGAATCCTTGCCTGCATCCTGATCGGCATTTTGTCTATCGGTGTCGTTCTGATGCTGTTGATGAATCGTATGATCACGGTACCTGTATCCAGGCTGCAGACACGGATGGTACGAATCGCAGGTGGAGATTTCTCCAGAGATCCCAGCGTGGAATGGGAGCATGAGCTGGGAGATATCGGACGGGGAATCAATGATCTGTCAGAAAATGTATCGGAGCTTATGGAAAAAAGACTGGAGGATGAGAAGCAGAAACAGGATCTGGAATATAAAATGCTGCAAAGCCAGATCAACCCTCATTTCCTGTATAATACTCTGAACTCTATCAAATGGATGGCAACCATACAGGGGGCAACCGGTATCTCCGAGATGACCACCTCACTGTCCCGTCTGTTAAAAAGTATTTCCAAAGGCACCAGCCTGTTGATCGATATCCGGGAAGAATTATCTCTGTTGGAGAACTATTTCACCATTCAGAGCTACCGCTACGGCGGCACCATTACCATGGACATTCAGGTGGATAATGAATCTCTGTACAACAGTGAGATTATCAAGTTTACATTGCAGCCTCTGGTGGAAAATGCAATTTTCCACGGTATCGAACCGAAGGGCTGTGCCGGACACATCCGGATACATGTCGGCTATGAGACATCGGACAACACCGAAAAGATCCGTATTGATGTCACAGATGACGGTGTAGGCATGACAGCGGATAAAGCTGCACAGGTATTACGCTCCAACGACGACAGTTCCGCGGATTTCTTCCGGGAAATCGGTGTCAGCAATGTGCATAAACGCTTACAATACCAATTTGGTGCAGAATATGGCATTACCATAGAAAGCAAAGAAGGGGAATATACGACTATGTCCATACACATACCGAATATTCCTCTGCATAACAATGAAACTGTTTCATCCGAAACTATTTCATCTGAAAACACTTAATCCGGACAGGAAGCTGTCCAGAATGGAGTTACTATGTATCAGCTTTTAATTGTGGATGACGAACCTCTGGTTCAGGCTGGAATCCGTTCCATGCTGAACTGGAACGAAATGAATATCGAGATCTGTGGAACTGCCATGAACGGTCAGGCGGCGCTGAAGATTATTGAAGAAAAATCTACTGACATCGTGATCACGGACATTAAAATGCCGGTCATGAACGGTCTGGAGCTTGCGAAAACATGCAGAGAACGCTATGGGGATAACTGCCCTTATTTTATCATCCTCACCAGCTATGAAGACTTCCAGATGGCAAGGGATGCCTTGTCTTATCAGGTATCCGATTATCTGGTAAAGTTGGAACTGACACCGGAAGTACTGAAAAATGCCATAGGCCGGGTGCTCACACAGATTTCCCAATCTCGGAAAAAGCAGCTGTCCGCCGTAAATATTCATCCTTTTTACGACAAATTCCTGATCAGTCTCCTGCATGACCTGTTCGAGTCCGAAGAACAGTTCCGTCTGCAGAGCAGAGATCTGAATCTGAATTTCGATTACGGTGCTTATGTGTGCTGTTACGGAGAGATCATCAGCCCTCAGGCCGACCAGATGTCTGCCGAAAAACAGATGCCTCTGTTCACCAGTTCGTTACAGATGATACGGGAACTGGGGGCTAAATATCTGCCTCTTTATGCGTTGTCTCTGGATCTGCGCCATTTTGCACTGATTTTCTGCTTTGCGGATTCCTCCGATACCGATGATTATGTGGAAAGTCTGACAGACATTCTGCAAAGCATCAGCGGAACACTGCAGAATTACTATAATGTAACACTGCGTTGCGGCATCGGCATCCCGGTTCAGACTCCCGCTACCATCTGTGACTCCTACCAGTACGCGAGACAGATCTTCCGGAATACGGAATCCAAGGACGCAATTATAGCTTTCGATACCGATCATTCGCAGGAAAACGCCAAGAATTCTTTTAACATCAGCCTGTTTAAAAATGATCTCACCAGAGCCTTTGAAGAGTATGATCCGGATATTCTGCAGACTACAATTCAGTCCCTCTGCGATCTGTTCAAGGATCATCCGGGACATTATGTACAGGCTCTGGACGCTGCCAGCAATATTCTCTATCTGTCGATTTCGCTTTTACAAGACGGGGAATCTATTGTGTCCGGCTTTTTTGCGGGAGATCCGGATGGCTACCGTTCCCTCTATAAGCAGTCCAATGTGGATCACGTGATCCAGTGGCTGCAATTCTTCTGCGGACAGCTGTGCGAATTGTTCCAATCCCGTCGAAAGGATTATAAAAACCACATCGTAACTAACGTCCGGAAATATATTAATGAACATGTTAGCGAGCGGTTGTCCCTGAATGAAGTAGCAGCGGTATTCGGCATCAGCCCGAATTACTTAAGCCAGCTGTTCAGCAAATACAACGATACCGGCTTCAGTGAATATATCAACATCTGCAAGATCACGGAAGCCAAACGGCTGCTGGAAGAAGAAAATATGAAGGTCTACGAGGCCGCAGAGGCTCTGGGCTTCGAGAGTGCCTTCTATTTCAGCAAGGTATTTAAACGGGTGGAGGGTGTCTCCCCCACGGAATACGTCAACAATAAGTTCAGTTAACTGCTATTACGGTTTGTCTCTTATTGGGAATTATGAATATGGAAAGGCAGGATCAGAGAAATGAATTCACAACCGATAAGTATAGAAAAGCGTTTTTTGGAGACAGCAAATGCATTCCACGGAAACAGCCACCCTTTTCACCCATTTCCGAAGGCTGTGGACCGAAAGGCTTATGAAGGACTCCCGGCAGCATTGAAGGAACTTCTGATTCAGGCCGGTGAGGCAAAGCTGGGATATGAATTCCCGGTGATACGTGCCACAGATTACATGCGTTTTAAAAGAGACGGTGACCGGGCTGCTTTTGAAGCCCTCTATTTTGCCAAACGTAATGCCTTAAATGATCTGATCCAGGCAGAATGTGTAGAACATCAGGGGCGTTTTCTGGATGATATTCTCAACGGTATTTATTCTATCTGCGAAGAGACTGCCTGGCAGCTTCCGGCGCATAACTCCTATATCCGTGATACCCCGCAGTTGATCCTGCCGGATGTCACCAGACCCGTCATGGATCTGTTCGCCTGCGAGACCGGAGCTTTGCTTGCCTGTGCGGCTTATCTGCTGGAAGAAGAATTCAACGCTGTCAGCCCTTTTATCCTGACCTGCATCGAGGACAATCTGAAGCGCCGGATCCTGCTGCCCTATCTGACCGCACATTTCTGGTGGATGGGGCATGACGATGAGCCTATGTGCAACTGGACCGTATGGTGTACACAGAATGTACTGCTGACCACGTTCCTGATGCCCTGGAGTGTGGAAATGTCCTCTCGGTTGTCCGCTCCGTTGCGCACATTCTGCGGAAATGCTCCGTTGTTCCTGCCAGAGAATACGTCTGACACAGTTGTCACATTGCAGGCGATTCTGCATAAGGCCGCTGAAAGCTGTGATTATTTTCTCAAGGATTACGGCAATGACGGCTGTTGCGAGGAGGGTGCCCAATATTATCGCCATGCGGGACTATGTCTATACGGTGCCATGACTGTGCTGAACACGGTTACCGACGGTCATTTCGACACTCTGTTCCGGTGGGATAAGGTGAAAAATATTGCATCCTATATTCTGAACGTGCATGTGAATGATAAATACTATTTTAATTTTGCTGACTGCTCTCCTATAGCCGGTCGTGCCGGAGTACGGGAATATCTCTTTGGCAAGGCCATCGGGCAGGAGGATCTCTGCCTGTTCGCCGCCAAAGATTTTCAGGCGGGTCAGGGACAGCTTGTCACAGATGAAGTGAACGGTGGGAATCTGTTCTATCGTATGCAGACCGTATTTCATTATGAGGAATTGATGAAACAGGACACTTCCGGAACGCTTTCCCACCGGGATGTCTATTATCCCAGCGTGGGGCTGTTCCTCGTGCATTCCGATACTTTGGATCTGGCAGTCAAAGCCGGAGACAATGCCGACAGTCACAACCACAATGATACCGGCAGCATCACCTTATACAAAAATGGACTGCCCATTCTGGCGGATATCGGTGTGGAGACCTACACCCGGAAGACCTTCTCTCCCAGACGTTACGAGATCTGGACCATGCAGTCAGGGTATCACAACCTGCCTACAATCTGCGGTACGGATCAGAAGGACGGTGTGGAATACCGTGCGGAAAATGTGATGACAGTTCTGACCGGAGCCGAACCTTCTATTTCCATGGAACTGGCTGCCGCCTATCCTGCCGCACAGGCTATTGTGCCGGATCTGACTTATGTCCGCAGGGTGACATTAAAAAAGTCTTCCAACACTGTCGTATTGGAAGACCATACAAATGCACAAGATGTTATTCTTAATTTTATTACTTATGAAAAACCTGTTATTCTTTCTGACGGTAAACTCTCCATCGGAGAAGCATCTGCCTCCTTCGAAGGGGCTGATCTGCTCGCCATAGAAACGCTGCCGATCACGGACGCACGTTTGAAAACGGCATGGGATCATGATCTGTACCGGATTCGGCTGAAGGGCAACGATGCCAGCTTCCGGCTGACTATTCAATAAAGCCTAAAATTTCAGGCTTTTCTCACGGAATGTTTATTCTTGTACATTTCATCATCTGCCCGTTTTATGGTTTCTTCCAGAGTTTCTGCTGTCTTGCGAAAGGCTCCGCCGATTGCAAGACGGCAGTAAAACTCTGCTGTTACATCCGATAAATTTCCTTTCTCATCTCCACGCATGGTACTTACCAGTTCCTGTACTTTTTCTTCCGTACAATCTCTGATCAGCATTACAAATTCATCTCCGCCGATACGGAATCCGCTTGCTTGCTCCGTGAGATACCTCCGGATAAATTCCGCTGCTTTCAGGATCACAGCATCGCCTTTTTCATGTCCGAAGGTATCATTCATGCGTTTCAAATTGTCAATGTCGAAATAAATTACACCGATGGTACAGTCATTCTGCAGTTCTTTTAACTGTTCTTTGTAGTGTCTCTTGTTGTAGAGCTGCGTCATGCTGTCATGATTGCTGTTCCAATCGGCAATAGCCAGCTGGGAACTGGACGCAATGATATCATGCTCCATTTTCTTCATGGATTCACACAGCCGTTCCAGTTCATCTCCGGTTCTGATGTTCATCCGGCTGATGGGAGATTCCTTACCATCCCGCAAAATGGCAATAGAATAGCTGGAAGCCGCCTTGGACATGGCATTTAACGGTCCCAGCACATTGTGCTGCATAAACCAGATCATAAAGACTCCGAAAAGCACCGTAATCGATGTAACAATGCTGGTAATATACCCTAAATAAGTCAATTGCTCCCTTCTGACATTTTCTGTGGAAATTCCTACGATAATATAAGCCACCGGAATATTGTATGAGGAATTCAGCGGAATGTAGTAATCGCTTCTTCCGTTATACTCTAACGGTTCTATTTTCTCACATGCGATCAACTCGTCTTTTATAGCATTCTGTACCTCATCATAGGGGCGGATATCTCCTAAAAATGCTCCGTTTTCTGTCAGATCTGTGTCATACACATAACAGCCTCCACCATCCCTGAAATTGACCACGCTGATCTGCAATACATTTTCACTGGTGTTGCGATAGTCAATGAGTTTATTCCATACCTCGTAATAAGCCGTATTTCTCCGTCTGTTGTCCAGATAGTCCGTTACGCTGTCTCCGTCTACCACCAGTCTGCAGGTATTCGCCACAGTCTGCGCCAGAGAATCTGTGTAATTCCGATTGACATTCATATAATTGACGTAGTTTACAAATATGAAGCTCACGTCCATAATGCATACGATGATAACAATAGCCAGAACGATTTTATACTTTAATGATTTTTTCATCCTTAATCCTCGGAAATCAGTACTTTCTCTGATCTATATAGTCGGCTGCATTTTCATAGGTATAGATGTTTTCCTCAGTGTTATAGATCTTGTCCACCTCTCTGCCGGCTTCCAGTTCTTCTATGACCGTCTCCACCGTGGATGCCAGCAGTGGATTACACTCCACGGTGGCATGTAATTTCCCCGCCATCATATTTTCAAAGCTTTCGTGCAAAGCGTCAAAGGAGATCATAATGATGTCTCCCTCAGGCCCATAGCTCTTGCCGTTCCGGTCCAGTGCTTTCATGGCGCCAAAGATCATGTTATCATTTTCCGAAATGATAACATCAATATCCTTTACCGTTCCTTTGCTGAGCAGATTTTCCATATAGGTCTGGCCTTCTCCCTGAGTGAAATTGGCACATCCCCTGTCTACGATAGTCCAGTTCGGATGTTCCTCCACTCCATGTAAAATACCGTTCGTTCTTCCGATGGCAGCGGTAGCTCCTTCAGTTCCTTCCAGCAGGACAATGTGGATTGTCTCGTTTTCCCGTCCCTGCTCTGTTAAATACTGATCCAGCCACGTTACAGCTTTCCGGCCTTCCTCTTCAAAATCCGAACCGATCCAGGACACGTATTCCGTTTCATCCACAGCGATTTTACGATCCGCTACGATGACCGGTATCCCAGCTTCCTTTGCGGCATGTATGGCATCCTCCCATCCGGTCTCCACGATGGGCTGCAGGATAATATAATCTACTTTCTGCTGGATCAGATCGTACATGGCTTTTACCTGGCGCTCCGAACTGGAATTGCCGTCGATATAGATCAGATCGTAGCCTCTTTCTTTGGTGAACGTATTCAGATAATCATTGGTATTGGCATCTCTCCAGTCAGACTCTTTTCCTGTCTGGATCATCCCCACCCGGATGAGACCGTCATTATACCCCGGTGCCGCACCCCGGATCAGTTGCTGCGTTTTGTCGGCTCGTTCAGTCCCACATCCGATCAACCCCAGACAAAACATCAGCACACAAGTCACGGCAACTATTCTTTTTTTCATGTAACCACCCCTGGTTCTTTATTTATCGTTATTTTTACCGTTATCTTCTCTTTTCCGAATCATGTCTCTCACTTTTTATAGTACCATCTTCCTGTATAGGGTGCAAGTCGTCACTGATGGTTCGTATAAATAATTTTACGCGTTTTTATATTTTTAACAAGGTCTACCTATCGGATACTGATCATCAGTATCGTCATGATGATCCTGTTCGTGGGATCCAATCTATATCTGAGCCGGATCAATTCTCAACAGCTGGAAGCTACCATGTATATGAACCAATACCGTCTGGGTTCCAAAACGCTGACCGCTGCCGTACAGCCTTATGCCGTCACCGGAGATAAGACCTATTACAACAATATGAAGGAATTACACGAGGACAAGAATTGTGACATTGCCTGGGAAAGTCTGCAGCAGGACGGTCTAACAGACAATGAATGGGAGGAGATAAATCATATCGCCGAGATTTCCGAGATCTTAGTTCAGATAGGGCAGGGAAATTACCGTGTAGAGCCTACCGAAGAATATGTCGATGGCTTCGTACACTTTTCCAACGGTTTTTATCACCATTTTGTACATTTTTCCAACATTGTAATTTAGTCATGGTTTCTATCATGCCGTTGTGATATGATGGAACAAGACAATATTCGACATTCTTCGACGAAAGAGGTGCCCCTATGACAATAACCTGGTTATGCCTGTTCTGGTTGTTTTTCTTCTATTCCTTTATTGGATGGTGTATTGAGGTATGTGCTGCTGCGGTGCAGCATCGGAAATTCGTTAACCGCGGATTCGTAGCGGGTCCCCTATGCCCGATCTACGGTTTTGGTGCCATATTGTTCGAGATTTTCCTGCCGGAACTAACGGAAGACCCGTTTTTCCTGTTCCTGGGTGGTTTTGTTCTGGCTTCCCTGCTGGAATATTTCACGGGAATGTTTTTCGAGAAAGTCTATAAGAAAAAACTGTGGGATTACTCCCGTTTCCGCTACAACGTAGGTGGCTACATCTGCCTGCCTTTTTCCCTGCTGTGGGGTGCTTTAAGTGTTGTGACGGTAATGTTTGCAGATCCGTTATTATGCGGACTTTTTGACCGCATTCCGCACTTGCTTTCCGTTGTACTTCTGTTGGTGCTGGGCGGGCTGCTCCTGTTGGATGCCGTTGGTTCCGCTTTATCTACTTTAAGCCTACAGGTACAGGCAAAGCACCGGGTGGAGGCCTCTCTGGAAAAGCAGACCGCCCGCCTGGATCAGATTACAGAAGGGCTGGGCCAGACTTCCCGTTTTCTGGAAAATGCCCTGACAAGACATATACAGAAGCGACTGCAGAAATCATATCCTTCTATCAGCCTGGATGCTCTGGTAAAGGCCAGAGCCGAACATAAGAAGTCCACCATTTTTGCTGAGGGCTGCTGCTTTTACAAACTGTTTTCCCTCTTTTTCATCGGTGCTTTTTTAGGCGACATTACAGAGACGATCTTCTGCCGTGTCACCGCCGGTGTATGGATGAGCCGCAGCAGTGTCATCTACGGGCCTTTCAGTATTGTCTGGGGTTTGGGCTGTGCCTTCCTTACCCTGCTGCTCTACCGTTACCGCAACAAGAGCGACAGTACTATTTTTCTGGCAGGTACCCTGCTGGGCGGTGCTTACGAATATATCTGCAGTGTCTTCACGGAAATGGTCTTCGGCACGATTTTCTGGGACTACAGCGGATTTGCCTTTAACTTAGGCGGCCGTATCAACCTCTTGTACTGCTTCTTTTGGGGAATTGCCGCTGTGGTATGGCTGAAACTGATCTATCCGAAGCTTTCCGGCTGTATTGAAAAGATTCCGAAAAGAACCGGCACAATTGTCTGCAATATTTTGATTGTATTTATGATTGTGAACATGTTGATCTCCGCACTGGCGCTGGCCAGATATACGGAGCGCAACGGTGCTTCCTATTCCGTGGAAACAACAGAGCTTAACGGACTGGAACAATTTTTAGATACGCATTATCCGGATGCACGGATGGAACGCATCTATCCCAATGCAAAAATGGTGAATTAAATGATTTTGTAAAGATAGGAGATCACCAGACTTATGCAGATCGATGACTTGACAGCAGGGTTATCCCTTAGCTTTTTGATCAATCTTAATACCGAGCAGCTTCAATTTGAATCCAAAATTCTGGAGGTATATCCTCGCAGGCACACTTTGCTGGCGCAGGGTGTGTTTACTGATGATAAAATTATCTCTTTCCGTGGAAAAGGACTCGTCGTAGATCTCATTGTCACACTTCCGGAGGATAAACCGCAACTGTTCAAAAACGTTACTACCCATGTAGTAAAGCTTTCCGATGGAACACTGTGCTATACTGTCTCCTCCATCGCCGGAAGCAAAACCTATAACCGCCGGCAAAGCTACCGCTGCTATGTCGGCATCGAAACTGCTGTCCAATGCGGCCTAAACCGTGCCGCCCACGATGCCATTATTAAGGATATCAGCTACGACGGTTTTTCCGTGGTCAGCAGGGAAGACTTGAAATTAGAGGTCAACCAGACGATCCATGCGGTTCTGAATGACCACATGGACGAGACCGCTGAGAATTTCAACTTTCATCTCTATGGTCTCGTGGCACGGATACAGGAGCTGGAAAACGGACTGTTCCTCTACGGCTGCCGCCTGAACAATCCGGTGCCGGGACTGGAACAGTATATTATAAAAAAGGAACGGGCTGTCTTACGGAAAAGACAGTCATCCTGAGATTCTACGCAACTATTTCGTATAACACAAAAAACCGCTGCCCCTTACGGGGCAACGGTTTTTGTATTCAAAGGATTATCCCTCAATAGCGATGTATTTATTGGTCTCTACCGCAGGCTTTGCTTCCTTCTTAGGAACATTCAGAGTCAGGATACCATGTTTGAACTCGCCCTTGATATCCTCCTGAGTCAGGTTGTCACCAACATAGAAGCTACGCTGGCAAGCTCCGGCATAACGCTCCTTGCGGATGTATTTACCGGTCTTCTTCTCCTGCTCATCCTCATCCAGACCTTTGGCAGCCTCAATGGTCAGATAACCATCCTCCAGAGAAACCTTGATCTCATCTTTCTTGAAGCCGGGCAGATCAACGATCAACTCATAGTTGTCATCGGTCTCCTTGATATCGGTCTTCATTACATTATGTGCATGTCTGCCATACAGTTTCTTCTCTATCTGATTCTCTGCTCTGTTGTCAAAGAAAGGTACATCATCAAAAAAGTCATCAAATAAGTTCTCTCCAAAAATGCTAGGTAATAACATAAGTCATCTCTCCTTTTCTATTAAACATATGTCGGTGTCTTTCGATACCTCTTACCTTTTGTCCTCCGGCAACCGCCGGAGAATTTCGGAACCAGTCAGAGGATCTTCGATCAATCTCTTGATCTTTCTTCCTCTCCCTTGTTCTAGTTGTACTATAACACGCATATATAAGTATGTCAATTAAGGAAAAATTATATAATTATAAATTAAAAATAAACTGCAAAAAAGAACCAGAACACTGTGATTCACAGTACTCCGGTTCTTTTTTACAGGCAAAACCGCCAGTCTTACTTATTTGTTTTCTCTTACTTATCCTTTGCAGTAAAGAATACGAAGAATACATCTCCCTCAGTGTCATTGGAGAACTGCTCCAGATAAGAAATGGAATAATCCTTGGAATCTTCCGGTACTTCAAATACCAGCAGACCGGTTTTCTCTTCGTTAACACCCAGATCATACTCTTCCGGCAGCTGTTCGTCACTTACAGTGTTACCATAGTAGGTGATAGGTGCAGCGTATGCGTCATCGTTATCATCATCGCCCCACTGGATCTGGAAATCGGTGTCATACATGGTAACGGTAGAACGATCGGTGTTCTTAACGGTTATTTCTGCTACTAACAGCTTATTTCCCTCGGAAGGGGTATATCCTTCATAGTCATTGCAGGTATATGCGCTGTTTACAGTGTAATCGAAGAAGTAAGTTCTCATTACATCTCCCATACGTCCTTCTGCATAGCCGTCATCATCTGCGGTTACCACACCACTCTTGCTGCTGGTATTGGATCCGGAACTTGCAATATTCTGAATTGCGCTGTCTACAGGACCACATCCTACCAGACTAAATGCCAGTACAGTTGCTACAATAATTCCAACAAATTTTTTCATTTTCTTTCTCCCTCTCATTACCCTTATTGTGCATGCAGTCATCTGCACGCGAAGCCAGTATAGCACACAAAATGGCAGAATGCAACGCTTTATTGCGCTACTTTGCGAATGTAAGTGCTTACTCACGGGTCAGACGCAGGATCACATCGCTGTGTTCCGGATATTTTTCCAGTAATTCGTTGCGGTCAAACAGTTCAAATTCTTCATATTTAAAACAGGGCGAAACCATACAGCCCACCAGACTGAAACCCTCTTCCTCCATGGCAGACCCGAAGATCATTCCCTTCGGAACCAGTACCTGCGGGGCTTCTCCCTTTTCCAGGTCCAGCCCAAGTTTCGCCGCTGTGAGTTTTCCGGCCTCATCGATCATATAAATCGTCAACGCATTGCCGTCATGATAATACCATACCTCATCCGACTTCAGGCGATGAAAATGGGACACTTCCCCCTTTGCCAGCATAAAATAAATGCTGCTCCACAGGTTCCTCTCTTCTTTTTCCAGCAGGCATTCCTTGAAATAACCGCCCTCCACATGGGGCTCCATTTCCAGATGCTCTATATAATATTCCGCTGAATGCTTCATACTCTTATCCCTCCGGCTATTTTCTTTTCTACTGAATTAGTGTATACTATGCAGAGAAAAAGCGCAATTATTAACCTGAAAGATTGTGCGGAATGGAGAATATCATGGAAAAAATAGCAAGCTTCACCATTGACCATATCAAGCTTCAGCCCGGTGTCTATGTATCCCGCAAGGATCACATCGGTGCAGAGGTCATCACCACCTTCGATCTGCGTATGACCAGTCCCAACGAAGAGCCTGTGATGAATACCGCAGAAGTACACACCATCGAGCATCTGGGTGCAACTTTCCTGCGCAATCATCCGGAATACAAGGACAAGACCGTCTACTTCGGCCCCATGGGATGCCGTACCGGCTTCTATCTGCTGCTGGCCGGAGATCTCTCTTCTAAGGATATTGTTCCTCTGATGGTGGAAATGTTTGAATTCATCCGCGATTACAAGGGTGAGGTACCCGGTGCTTCTCCCAAAGACTGCGGCAACTATCTGGATATGAATCTGGGTATGGCCAACTATCTGGCAAAACGCTATCTGGATAATGTGCTGTACGGCATTGACGACAGCCGTCTGGTATATCCGGAGTGATTACAATTATTTAAGAAAGAACAGGAAACACACATGAAAAAAATCGGAATCATCGGTGCCATGGAGCTGGAAGTGGAAACTCTCAAGGCTCACATGACCACCACTAATATCACGACCAAAGCAAATATGGAATTTCACGAGGGTACCCTGAACGGTACTCCCGTAGTCATCGTCCGCAGCGGTGTCGGCAAAGTCAATGCCGCTCTCTGCGTACAGATTCTGGCAGACCTTTTTCAGGTCACTGCCATCATCAACACCGGTGTGGCAGGATCCCTGAATGCCGCTCTGGACATCGGAGATATTCTGATCTCCAAGGATGCCCTGCACCATGATGTAGATGCCACCATTTTCGGTTACAAGCCTGGGGAAGTTCCCCAGCTGGGATGCCGGGAATTCCTTGCAGATGAGCATCTTATCGAGGTTGCTGCCAGCACCTGTCAGGAGGTCAATCCGGACATTCACGTTCATACCGGGCGTGTAGTCAGCGGAGATCAGTTCATTTCCAGCAAAGAAGTCAAGGACCGACTGATCAAAGAATTTCAGGGGGACTGTGCCGAGATGGAGGGGGCTTCCATTGCCCACGGTGCTTACCTGAACGGTATTCCCTTTGTCATCATCCGTGCCATTTCCGACAAGGCGGATGACAGTGCCGAGATGGATTATCCTACCTTTGAAAGGGCCGCAGCGCTCCACTCCGCCAAGCTGGTAGAGGCTATGATGCCCCGGATCTGATCCGGGCGGCTGTCCTGTGGATCGAAAACAATGCCTGCTGCACAGACTTTGCAGGCAATAGAAAGGCATGCATATTAACATGAAAAAAGAAAAGAAATACATTGAATATATCTTAAAACAGGCCGAAGCCCTGCTGGCTATCGACAGCCCTTCCGGCTTCACGGAAAAAGTAACGGATTACCTCTGTGAAGAGTACAAGCGCCTCGGCTACAAACCGGTCAAGACCAAAAAGGGCGGCATTCTCGTAGAGATCGGCGGTAAAGGCAACGCGGTTCTGACCATGGCCCATGTAGACACGCTGGGCGGCATGGTGGCAGAGATCAAGAGCAACGGCCGTCTCCGTCTGACTAAGGTCGGCGGCTTAAACGCTAACAATATTGAGACCGAAAACTGCCGTATCTACACGCTGGATGGCAAGGTATACGAAGGCACCGTACAGCTTACGGATGCTTCCATCCACGTCAACGGCGATTACCAGAAATCCGAGCGTACCTTTGACTCCGTAGAAGTCCTGTTGGATGAAAAGGTATCTTCCAAGGAAGATGTCAAGGCACTGGGTATTGAGAACGGTTCCTTCGTCTGCATGGATCCCCGCACTCGCATCACGGAGTCCGGTTACATCAAGAGCCGTTTCCTGGATGACAAGCTCAGCACCGCAATTCTATTAGGATTTGCAAAATATGTAAAAGATGAGGATCTGAAGCTGTCCCGCAAAGTCTACCAGCATATCACCGTCTTCGAGGAAGTGGGTCACGGTGCCTGCGCTTCCGCTCCGGAAGATGTGGAGGAACTGCTGTCCGTAGATATGGGTTGCGTCGGAGAGGGTCTGGAATGCAAGGATCGTCAGGTATCCATCTGCGTCAAGGACGGCCACGGACCTTATCATTATGATGTGGTCAAAGGGCTGATCCAGGCTGCAAAAGACAATCATATCGACTACGCCGCAGATGTTTACCCCTACTACGGCTCCGATGCTGATGCCGCATTAAGCGCCGGTATTGATGCCAGACACGGACTCATCGGCCCCGGTGTCTACGCTTCCCACGGCTACGAGCGTTCCCACAAGGATGCAGTTGCCGCAACGCTGGAATTGTTGAAGGCTTATCTGGCATAGCAGAGAAATAGAATGCACACAAAAAGCAGTCCGAAGACCGACAGATTTTCTGCCGTCTACGGGCTGCTTTTATATTATGTTCTACTATTGATCTACTTATTTGGCTTCTTCCGCTTCCGTATCTTTTTTCTTATTGAATACGAACAGCTTACTGAATACATAGTTGCCGATAATGACCAGAACTGCGGAGATCAGGGTTGCCACCAGCAGATTTACACCGATTGCGGTCAGTACCTGCATCACTACCATATCCAGAATCAGCGTGGATACTCTGGAAAGTACGAATTTCGGTGCTTCGGACAGCATCGGAGCATTGCTCTTGAATACAAACTTACGGTTGGTAAAATATGCGAAAATGACACCCGCCGTCCAGTTGATAACACTTAATACAACATTCTGAAAGGGTGTGGGATACATTGTGTTGTCAAATAACAGGAAGTTTGCCAGGAATTTTGCTGCCCAGGATACGACCGTGGTCAGTCCGCCTACGATCAGGTATGCAATGATCTCTTCATACTTGATCCAAAGTGCCTTTATTTTTTCTACCATATTGTTCCTCATTTCTCTGTGTTAAGGTTAACAAAACTATTCAGAACCCACATTCGCAAAATCGCCTCTACGAGGCTTTCTTTTTGCTCATGTGGTTACTTCGCTCTATAAATAGTTAACTACAAATAACAAATATACACAAATATCCCCTTAAATGCAAGCATTCCAAAGACATTTGTGTATATCTTAATCACTGTTTATGAAATTCTATACCACCGTATGGCTTATAAATTTACCACGTTACGATTCTCACCACGCATAAATGCCTTAATGTTCTCGTAGACGCCCTGTACGCAACGGGTACGTGCCTCCACGCTGGCCCATGCCAGGTGCGGTGTGATGATCAGCTTGTTACTGTCTTTTAACTGGCTTAAAGGATTAGATAACTCCAAAGGCTCCTTTTCCAGGACATCCAGACCTGCTGCCTGAATCTCTCCGGCCACCAGTGCTTCATAGAGATCAGCGTTATTTACCACGGGGCCTCTTGCCACATTGATGAGGATTGCTGTCTTTTTCATCTTACGAAGGGCTTCCTTATCAATGAAATTACGGGATAAGTCACTTAACGGACAATGCAGGGACAGGAAATCGCTCTCTTTTAACAGGGTATCCTTGTCCACCTGCGGATAATCCATACAGGTGCTCTTGCCCGTGATGGAATAAAAGATTACCTTACAGCCGAAAGCGGTAGCGATCGCTGCGGCTCTCCTGCCGATATTCCCCATTCCTACAATGCCCCATGTCTTACCTTCTAATTCATAAAAAGGTCTGTCAAAATTAGAAAAACGATCCTGTGCACTGTAAGCGCCGGATTTTACATATTCATCATAGTAGGGCAGCTTCTGGCTCAATGCCAGCGCCAGAGTAAAAGTATGCTGTGCCACCATGGCTGTGGAATAGTCCACCACATTTGCCACCTTGATGCCTCTGGACTTGCAATATGCCAGATCACAGTTGTCGTATCCGGTGGCAAGCTCACAGATCAGCTTCACATTGGGGCAATCCTTCAGGGATTCCTCTTTCATGGGAGCCTTGTTGCAGACAATGACATCCGCATCGCCCACACGCTCTGCCACTTCCTGTGCAGTAACGGTATTCGGGTAACTGGTCACTTCTCCCAATTCATTAAAGCAGTCCACCGGCACATCCGTGCCGGCGCTGTTTCTCTCCAGTAAAACAATCTTCATCTCTAGCAATTTCTCCTGTCTTTTGTTTTCTTTTCGTAATAGCATAATAACATAGTAGAATAAACGATTTTTCCGGGCTATCGCCCTACTTACTTATTCCATCATACAGCAACAGCGTAATGAAATCAATTCATTACGCTGTCCTTTTCTGCTTTTGAAACATATTACTGCCGGAGTGATCCCGCCTCTGTGGCTTACAATCTCTTCAGCAGTTCTTCTCTCTGTGCCTCGTAACCGGGCTTGCCAAGCAGAGCGAACATGTTCTTCTTGTAGCTCTCTACACCGGGCTGGTTGAAAGGATTTACACCCAGCAGGTATCCGCTGACACCACACGCGAACTCGAAGAAGTAGAACAGCTCGCCAAGATAGAACTCATTTACCTCGGGAACGGTTACCATGAAGTTGGGAACCTGACCGTCAGTATGTGCCAGAATGGTTCCGTTCATAGCGCTCTTATTGACGAAATCAACGGTCTTGCCTGCCAGATAGTTCAGACCATCCAGATCTACAGGCTCCTCACCGATCGTAAGCTCCTCTCTCGGAGTGTCGATATTGATCACGGTCTCGAACATTACACGGGAACCGTCCTGAATGAACTGACCCATGGAATGCAGATCGGTGGTCAGATCCACACTTGCGGGGAACAGACCCTTGTTGTCCTTACCTTCGCTCTCACCGAACAGCTGCTTCCACCACTCACTTACATAGTGAACAGCGGGCTCATAGTTCGCCAGGATCTCGACACTCTTGCCCTTGCGCAGTAAGATGTTACGCAGAGCCGCATACTGTAAAGCATCGTTCTCTTCGAAATCATTCTCCAGGGCACGCTTTCTTCCGCTGGCTGCACCTTCCATCAGCTTGTCAATATCAGCACCGCTGACAGCGATCGGTAACAGACCTACCGCGGTCAGTACGGAGAAACGTCCTCCCACATCATCGGGTACTACGAAGGTCTCGTAACCTTCCTCATCAGACAGATGCTTTAAGCTTCCCTTCGCCTTATCGGTGGTAGCATAAATTCTCTCTGCCGCGCCCTTCTTGCCATATTTAGCTTCCAGCTTCTCCTTGAATACACGGAAAGCAATAGCGGGCTCTGTGGTGGTACCGGACTTGGAGATCATGTTGATGGAGAAATCTCTGTCGCCTACTACATCCATCAGGTGCTTCAGATAGGTGGAGCTGATGGAGTTACCACAGAAGTAGATCTCCGGAGTCTTACGTACACTCTTATCCAGTACATTGTAGAAGCTGTGGCTTAAGAACTCGATAGCCGCTCTGGCTCCCAGATAAGAACCACCGATACCGATAACCAACAGAACGTCGGAATCACTCTGGATCTTCTTCGCTGCTGCCTTGATGCGGGCGAACTCTTCCTTATCGTAATCTACGGGAAGATCGATCCATCCCAGGAAATCATTGCCTGCGCCGGTCTTGGATACCAGGGTCTCCTTCGCATCCAGGGTAAGCTTCTTCATGTAACCGATCTCTTCTTCAGAAATAAAAGAGCCGGCCTTGGAATAATCAAATGTAACTTGTCTGCTCATAATGCTCCTCCTTATATCTTGCAGATATATCACGCATTCTTGCGTTACTTACTTAAAAAATCCGTTTTTATTTTAACAAAGTTACATCTCATTTTCAAGACATATCTATAGATCCGGGGAATGTTTTCTGAATTCTTTCGGACGTCTGACATTTTCCGCTATACTGTAAGTAATTCCTGAAGCAATGCCTGTAATTCTTCCTCCGTGACTCTGGCGGGATCCTCCGGTCTCTGCGGCAGCACTTTTTCTCCCGGCTTTTCATGTGCGGCATTTTCTACGGAAAATACTTCTCTGTCCAGACGATCTCCCGTTTCTTCTGGCTGCGCCATTCTGCTGCTGATCGGCATCAGTTCCACCGTCCGCCTGCCGGAAGCTCTCTGCTGTCGTCCTCTCGTTCTTCCGGCCGCACTGATCTCCTCCCCCAGGCTTCCCGGTCCGTAGAGTCTTTCATAATCCTGTTCCGTGACAGAGATCCGGCCCGACAGATGATTTTCCAGATAATCTATGAGATTCGTCTTCAGAACCCTGCGTTTCCCCTTGATATCCATCATGGCCGACAGAGAAAAATACAGATACATCCCTAAAAAACTTACTATGTAAAAAGGCAGGATTTCCCCCAGCATCCTTCCGCCCATGATCCCCTTGCAGATCCCGACACCGGCAAAAACAATGGAAAACAGCATGCATTGGCCAGACAAATGATACCAGGCATCAAAGGATAGGTGTCCAAACGCCAGCCGGTTGAGGAACTTGTCCACAAACACCGGAATGTTTGATACTCCACCATTTAACTGGTAACAATTTGCAAATTTTACTTTACACTGTTTCAACAGGCGGTTATTCGTCGTTGCCATATTATCTGTCTCTTTTATCATCGTATGGTAAAATCCTGCCAGAAGCAGACGCACCAGAATACTAAGTCCCAGAAATACCAGAATTCCGGTTGTGATCACTTTTTCTTCTTTGAAAATCGTAAACATAACCTGCGCTCCTTTCTATCGCTTCCTTAGAGTATAACGTATTAGAAGCTTGTTTTGTACGTTTTTTCATCGTCATTCTTCTACGTTGCCGAACAGAAAAAGTATTTCTTTTACATTTTTCGTGAAAAGAAAACCTTGTACATATTGTTGTATAAATGCCGAAAATCTGCTATAATCACTCCTTAGAAATTCAGTTTGAAAAGGATGGTTTTACATATGATATACAAGACAAAAGGTACCTGTTCCACTTCGATCGATGTAGAATTAAAGGATGGTGTTATTGATTCCGTAAAATTCACCGGTGGATGCAACGGTAATCTGCAGGGAATCAGTGCTCTGGTAAAAGGAATGAAGCCGGAAGAAGCAATCAGCCGTCTCAAGGGGATCCGCTGCGGTTTCAAGCCTACCTCCTGTCCTGACCAGCTGGCTCATGCCCTGGAAGAAATGATCGCACAGTAATCTCACCGACAAGAAGGATTTTATTATGAAAAAAATCGTATTGACCGGCGGCGGAACTGCCGGACATGTAACCCCCAATATTGCTTTATTACCGGCGCTGCAGGCGGCCGGCTATGAAATTGCCTATGTGGGATCTTATGAAGGCATTGAGAAAAAGCTGATTGCGGATTTCAACATTCCCTACACAGGCATTTCTACGGGCAAATTCCGCAGATACCTGGATCCGAAGAACTTCTCCGATCCGTTCCGTGTCATAAAGGGATTTGTGGAAGCGAGAAATTACCTGAAAAATTACCAGCCGGATGTAGTCTTCTCCAAGGGGGGCTTCGTAAGCGTCCCGGTCGTCCGCGCTGCAGCTTCCTTACATATTCCCTGTATCATCCACGAATCGGATATGACACCGGGACTGGCCAACAAGCTGTGCATTCCCGTAGCGGAAAAAGTGTGCTGTAATTTCCCGGAAACCATGAAAAATATCCCGGCAGACAAGGCCGTCCTCACCGGTTCCCCCATTCGTGCAGAACTGGCACAGGGCAGTAAACTGGCCGGACTGAATATGTGCGGCTTCACCGCCAACAAGCCCGTGATCATGGTCATCGGCGGAAGTCTGGGCGCAGCCAATGTGAACAAGGCTGTCCGGGATGCTCTGCCGAAGCTGTTGGAGGATTTTCAGGTAGTCCATCTCTGCGGCAAGGACAAGATCGACAACCTGCTGTTAAATACTCCCGGATATAAACAGTTCGAATATATCAAATCGGAATTAAAGGATATTTTCGCCATGGCAGACGTGGTGATCTCCCGTGCCGGAGCCAACGCCATCTGTGAACTTCTGGCGCTGAAGAAGCCCAATATCCTGATTCCCCTGCCTGCTGCCAGCAGCCGCGGAGACCAACTGTTGAACGCCGCTTCCTTCGAGGCGCAGAGTTATTCCATTGTGCTGAACGAGGATGATATTACGACGAATCTGCTGGTGGATAAAGTACACGAGCTTTACTTCAACCGCCAGAAATACGTAGAAGCCATGAGCCGCAGCCACCAGATGGATGCGGTCAACACGATCATGTCGCTGATCAATGAAGCAGCAAACAAGAGTCATACGCAATAATATCATGTATTACCATGTATGGATTGAGGGGGACTATTTTGAAAGGATTATTGGAAATCTGCTGCGGCAGCTTCGAAGATGTGAAAACCGCCTGGCAAAATGGTGCAGACCGGGTAGAGCTTAACAGCGCACTGTATCTGGGTGGTCTCACACCTTCTACGGCCAATCTGATCTGCGCAAAAGAGCAGTGCAGTATCCCTATTGTAACAATGGTCCGCCCAAGAGGAGGCGGCTTCTGCTATTCACAGGATGAATATGAGACCATGCTCTTAGATGCCCGCATACTTTTAGAGCACGGAGCTGACGGTATTGCTTTCGGCTTCCTGACAGAGGACCATGCCATCCATAGGAACCGGACACAGGAAATGATCGACCTCATTCATAGCGCCGGAAAAGAAGCTGTATTTCACCGGGCGTTTGATTGTGTTGCACAACAGGAACGTGCGGTGGAAGCATTGATCTCCCTTGGCGCGGACCGGATTCTCACCAGCGGTGGCGCACCCGATGTATGGTCGGGAAGAACGCAATTGCAAAAGCTGCAAAGCCAATATGGTAAGGATATCGCATTTTTAGCGGGAAGCGGCATAAATGCACAAAATGTAAAAGCGCTGATGGAATATACGAGCATAGAGCAGGTTCATACATCCTGCAGAAGCTGGCAGCCGGATGTGACTGCCTCCCTGCAAGACGTGGACTTCTCTTATGATAGAAACCGAAAGAATGCATATGAAGCAGTGGATGCCGGAAAAGTGAAGGAAATGCGGGCAGCAATGCCTATATTGTAATCAGCCCATGTTCTAAGCAAAAATCGTAGACTCCGTCTTCTTCCACCGATCTGCATGTGCAGGTGGCGTGGGCTTTGATCTCATCCTTCGCATTCCCCATGGCCACACCGGTGCCGACTGCTTCCAGCATCTCGATATCATTGAAGCCATCTCCAAAAGCGATGGCTTCTTCCTTCGTAAAGCCAAAATGCTGAAGTACCGCGCGCACAGCGTTTCCCTTCCCACATTCCAGGGGAATGATATCAGCCGCTCTATCCCACCATGCTGTGATCTGTGTATGGTGCGTACCAGCCAGAATCCGCTCATACTCTTCTTCCCTGCAGGAACACATCATCTGATAGATGTCCTCATGAACCCGTTCATCGAATCGTTTATCGATTTTCAGCATCTCATTACCGAATCTGAAATACTGCTCCAGATCCGGATCTGTACCGTTGGTGATGATAAAATGTTCGTTACTGATTGCTAACGCCCTATGCATATCTTTCAGATTCTGAAGGATCTGAAGCTTGTCCATCCGATCAAGCGGGCACTTAAAAATAATCTCGTCTCCGACTGTTACATAAGAACCGTTAAAGGTCAGAAGCGCATCGAAATCAATCCCCGGAAAACGCGGCGCCGACAGATATCCTCTTCCGGTCGCCATACACAGCTTCACCCCATTCCGACGAAGAGAAATTAATGCATGCAGCGTCCGCTCACTTAATTCTTTATGACCCATCTTCAGAAGTGTCCCATCGACATCAAAAAATGCAATTTTAATCATGCTTGCCACCTCCGTCCGGCTCACAGGATATATTCCATCTGCCGTTCTTTTGTCTTCATTCCCATCTTTTCATAAAAGTGCTCTGCCGAAGTGTTGCCTGCCCAGACGTTCAGGGTTACTTCATAGCAGCCCAGTTCTTTTGCCTGCTGTTTCACATATTCAAACAGGCTTTCCCCGATATGCTGCCCCCGTGTCTGCTTGTCAACGCAAAGGTCATCGATAAACAATGATTTGAAGGGGACCATATTAGTGGAAAAGGGTTGCTCCCTGAGTTGGCAGAATGCATAGCCCATGCACAGATCGTCCTCGTCTACGGCAACATAGATAGGGTGATCCTCCTGTTCCAATAGCTCTGCCAGCTCGTAGGGGGTGTATTTCGTAGTACCCGGTATAAAAATATCCGGACGGATCTCTGCATGTATCTGTAATACCTGCCCCAACAGTGCAAGAATTCTTGGAATGTCCTTTTTTTCTGCCTTGCGAATCTTCATTTCTATTTCGCTCCTTTATTTGACAAATCCCGTTTTATTACTTCTCCCGGTGTTATAACCCTTCCATGTCTAGATCCACGATTAACTTTCCAATTTTCCGTTCTTTTAAAAGATAGCACATATAGATAGGAAGATATACCACGGATCCCTCCTGTTCCATATTTGCTACCGATAAAACATATGCTTTCTCAATATGATAATCAGAAATTTTCATAAAGTTATCCAAGGATTTGTGTGCCTTGTAAGCTTTCCCGGATTTCACCTCAATGGGAACCACTTTCCCATCCATTTCGACCAAAACATCCAGTTCCCCTATATTTTTCTTTTTACAGAAATAAGGTTCCAAACCATTGGCTGTTAATTGCTGTGCCACAGCATTTTCAAAGTGAGCACCGTTATTTACTTCGCTGTTTTTATTGATCAGTTCCAGTTTGGTTTCCGCCGGATATGCACTGGTAAGCAAACCGGTGTCATTGGAAAAAAGTCGGAACACATTACTGCTCTTGCTCGCTTTGAGAGGAATAACAGGAGCTTCCACGTTATACACCGGTAACGCAACTCCGGCATCTTTCAGCCATAAAAAGCTGTTTTCATATCTGTCAAACTTTAACTCTTTATTCAGCATTGTAAATACAAATTTTTTATTCTGTTTGTTCAATTCTGCCGGAATGATATCATAAATAGATATCAATTTCAGTTTTTTATCTTCACTCTCATGTTGAGAGAAATCCTCTTTATATAGCGCAACGATATCCCGTTGTACCTTATCCACTTCCCGGATATCTTTTGTAGCAATATAGATTTTTACCGCATCCGGCATGCCTCCGACAATTAGATAGATAAAAAACAGCGACAATAGCTTCTGATGTATGAATTCATCCACGGGCTGACATGTTTCAAATTTCGCTTTCAACATTTCCAAAGTTGTTTTTGACACACTATTCGCTATCATGAATTCTTCAAAATCCATCGGATACATTCTCAAAACAGTTAAATATCCAACCGGAACCGACGTTATTCCCTTAAGCTCTACTCCTAATAAGGATCCGCTCATTACATATTTGAAGCTGCCTTCTTCTACAAGGAATTTTATTTTTGTCACTATTTCCGGACATTTCTGTATCTCATCAAAAAAGACGACCGTTTCCTGCGGCTTACAATCCTCCGGCATAATCATTTTTAATTTCACCAGGAACTCATTCGCACTCATTTTTACATTGAGATAATCCACCAAATCCGGCTGATCTATAAAATTAACTTCAAACTTACGATATCCGCTTTTGGCAATTTCCTCTCTTATCAGCCAGGTCTTTCCAATCTGTCTGGCGCCTGTTACCAATAATGCTTTATCCGATCTTTTCAACCATTCTTCTATGATAATAGAGTCTTTTCTATACATAAATTCCCTCCTCCCTTTTTAACAGTATCTATTTTGCCCCGTTTTTTCAATATGATTTGTAATATTTTGCCCCGTTTTATTCAATTTACCATTCCAAAGGTATTTTTTTGGTATTTTTTTCTTTCTCGTCGAATTCTTTTTTCCATGCAAAAATAATTGTTGTATCATCCCTATAGTCGAGTAGACTAAGACCTCTCAATCCTAGCCCCTCACAGATCCGTACGTGCGGCTTTCCCGCATACGGCTCCTCATAGTAA
>OGQJ01000117.1_pt1 | contig 80929 bp, 65 predicted proteins | sample 1553161 | NCBI WGS metagenome assembly OGQJ01 (sample SAMEA2579923, study PRJEB22360) | human gut metagenome | biome: human gut; feature: human-associated habitat; material: faeces | place: Denmark | collected 2008/2010 | reverse complement strand
CCCTCTTGGGGGCGCCCCCTCGTCAGAAGGCTTAGCTATAATACCCCGCTTCGGGCGCTTTGCAAGCGTTTTCCCCGACTTTTTTCGATTGGGCGGCAGCTTTTTTGAATAACCCCAGGTCAAAGTGTTTCGGCTGTTCTCAATTTCTTCACATTGTTGGCAATTGAACTTCCTCAATGAATTCAAACGCCTCTCCTAAACATTCTTTTGGCTTCGGATTCTCCCTGTTCAATCCTTTGGCAATTAACCTCATTCTTTGTTTACTCGGGGATATTGCTTACATTTTGAACGTTCAAGCATCTTGCCTGTGGCTCGGCAACGCTCTTTTCATGCGTCCTTTGCTTTTTACCTCCACAAGGTCATCAAATTGAACAGTCTTCTTTCTTTTCAACTTTGCCCGAGCGGCGGAGCCGCTTTATTGGCAGATGAATGCTCATTGCATTGCTTTGCTTCCCCGTCGGGCCGCATATGCAACCCATCTCTATATATAAAGAAAGGGAGCCGCTTTATTGCGACTCCCTTGATACCTATATATAAGTTGATATTTAGTTGCAAACCTTGCCCGGGTTCAGAATGTAATTCGGGTCGAACACGCGCTTGATGCCCGCCATGAGGCCGATGGCCGTATCGCCTACGGAATCGCGCAGATATTCCTTCTTTGCGTGGCCGATACCATGCTCACCGGATACCTGACCGTTAAGCTCGGTGCACTTTTCATAGCTTTCCTTCATTACCTTCCGGGACTTCTCCAAGAATACGTCCTGATCTACGCCGTTTGCAGAAGCGTAAATATGAAGGTTGCCGTCACCGGCATGACCGAAGGAGCGAATGCCAACGCCGTACTTTTCGCCGATCTGATGCACGTGCTCCAGGAATTCAGCAACCTTGTCTACGGGAACAACCACGTCCATTTCATCGAGATGCTCGGTGTCGGCCTCGATTACCGTAAGGAATGCGCTGCGGGCAGCCCATACGGCACGCTTGTCGTCAGGGTGGGAAAGAACCAGCGTGTTGAATGCGCCAAGCTCGTCGCCGATTTCTGCCAGCGTTTCTGCACGCTGGAAGATTTCGTCCTGGTCGTTACCGTCAAGGGTTACCAGGATATACGCACCAACTTCATGACCATCTACATTAGTTGGGATGATCTTGTTGCCGGTGTAGTCGGCAGAAGAGTCGACGATGTCGCGCTCCATGAATTCAATGGACTGCGGATCGAGACCAGCAAGCTTGATCTTCGGAACAGCGCTAATGGCAGTTTCGAGATCCTCGAAGGGAAGGATGAAGCTAATGTCTTCCTTCGGAACGGGGATGAGCTTAAGGGTAAGTTCGGTGATAACGCCCAGCGTGCCCTCAGAGCCGATCATCAGGTGAAGAAGGCTATAACCAGAGCTGGTCTTGGAAACCGCGCGACCGATTTCCATGATTTCGCCCGTGGGAAGAACCACGGTCATTGCCAACACGTAATCGCGCGTGGTGCCGTACTTAACAGCACGCATGCCGCCAGCATTGGTGCTTACGTTGCCGCCCAAAGAGCCGGTTTTCTCGCCGGGATCAGGGGGATACATAAGATCATGCTCAAGGGCGTCTGCAGCCAGATCGCACAGGCGAACGCCGGGCTGAACGCGAACGAACAGGTTGTTCATGTCGTACTCGAGGATTTCATTCATGTGCATGGTGCACAATACGACGCCGCCCTGCAGCGGGGTACTACCGCCAACCAGGCCAGTGCCCGCACCGCGAACCGTAACGGGAATCTTGTTCTCGTTGCACAGCCCCATGATGGCAGCAACCTCTTCGGTGTTGCCGGGGAAGCAAACGGCCTCGGGCATCTTAGTGCCGTAGATGGGCATTTCGTCGTGAGAGTAATCCTCGCTGATGTTTTCGCCAACGTGGCAATCTTCCTCGCCGACGATAGCCTGGAGCTGGCTGATCAATTCGGGAGTGAGTTCGTTGTACTCAGTCATGCTAACTTTTCGCTCCTGTGGACGTTGAGTAATACTGGTTTACCGCGTTGACACTAGCGCTCATCGCGCTTACACGAAAGGGAGGCAACGCACATCCCTGACGAAAGGCATCCAGGCGCGGTCAGTGGCGAACACACTCAAAACGCCCCAGGCTCGCATTCGCAACGAGCCTGGGGCGCAGCAAATAGCGCTTAATCGGCCTCGGTTGCGCTGAGGAATTCGCCAATTACTTCCTTGCGCAGCGCTTCTATCAGTTCAGGCTGCATCCCACCGACGGGCTTGCCATCGATCTCGTGAGCATGCAAGCACAGATTGCTGGAGCTGGTAACCAATACCTCTTCGGCGGCAAACAGATCCTCCAAGTAATACGGCTCCTCGTGCACGGAAATGCCCAGACGGGCACACGCTTGAATGAGGTGCTTACGCGCGATGCCCGGCAAAATGAGGTTGTCGAGCGGCGCTGTATACAGCGCTCCGTCCTTGATGATGTGCACATTGCTATGCGCGCATTCGGTAACACGACCACCTTCACGGTAGAACACCGTCTCCTGACAACCGGCGCGCTTGGCCTTCTCCGATGCCATTACCGAAGGAATAAGGTTGAGCGTTTTGATGTTGCAATGAAAGAAGCGCGTATCGGGCTCGGTGATCAGCTTAATAGGCTCGATGCCATCGGAGATGGTGGCCGGCTTCAACATCACCCACAAATTGCCAGGGCCCTCCGTAAACGCATGATCTCGAATGCCTGTACCGCGCGTTACTTGGTAATAGACGAACTGGCTACCCGTATCCACCTTTTTCACCAGTTTGTTCAGCAGGTCTTTCAGCTCCTGCTTAGTGCAGGGCATTTCAATTTCGAGAAGTTCAGCGCTGTTGAAGAAACGATCAATGTGCTCATCAATCGCAAATATCTTATAGTTGCGCGCTGGGCCAGCGTCATACACGCCGTCGCCAAACCAATGAACGCGATCGTTCATTGGGATGCTCATTTCATTCAGGGGGCCGAATTTTCCGTTGTAGTAGCCCAAGTTTTCCACGTTGGAAACTCCTTCATTAATTAGTAGGCGATTACAAGACCGAGTTACCGCTTTGCCGATAAACGCTTGCGTCATGCTTTCCCACCCTACCACTAATGGGAGTTTCCAGCCGCATGTTTGCAGGAAGCCACGAGGACCGACGATTCGCGCCGCCCTCCCGCAACACCACCCAACTAGCGCAAGCGGTCCCGGAATTCTCCCATTCCGGGACCGTGACTAGAGGAAAGTTCGCTTACCGAAAACGCCCAACAGCGTTTTTTTGTTGCAAAACAGCGTTCAGCAGTTATGCTCTCGCTTTTCCGCAGCGAGAGCATTGAGGCGGGGGTTCGAGCGTTGGCTAAACGTTGGGGTGGTCGACCGTGCCAACCGTAGGAATCGGCGTGGTGTCCTCTTCTTCCAAACGGCCCTCATAGATCCAGTACTTTGTTCCCTTGGCAATCACGCCAGAAAGAACCAAGACCGCTATACAGTTCGGGACAGCCATAAGGGCATTCGAAATATCGGAGAGGTTCCAAACCAAGTCGCCACCACCGATGCAGCCCCAGAATACAAAGAGCAAGAACACCACCTGATAAGGACGGATGCCCTTGGTGCCAAACAGGTACGTAATGGCGCGATCACCGTACTGAGACCAACCGAGCATGGTGGAATAGGTGAAGCACAAAAGGCCAACTACCAGCACCAGGGGTCCCAGCACGGGAATGCTCTCAAAGCAAGCCGTCGCCAAAGCTGCACCACCAGAGAAGATTCCAACAGCAGTATCGATGGAAAGATCGTTGCTTGCCAGCATGGTGTTGTTGTAGATAGCTGCAAGGTCAGGATTGGCGAGCAGCGAGGTTACCAACATCAAGCCAGTAATCAGGCAGATAACCACCGTGTCCCAGAACGTACCAGACATCGAAACCAGCGCCTGGCGAGCAGGATTCTTGGAAATCGCAGAGGCGGCAACCAGGGGAGCAGAGCCCAGGCCGGATTCGTTGGAGAACAGGCCTCGCTTAAAGCCGTACTGAAGCGCCAGCATAATACCAGAGCCAACCGCGCCACCAAAAGCTGCCTGACCGGTAAACGCACAGGTGATGATAGTCACGATGGCATCCCACAAATAGGCGCCGTTCATGCCAATGATCACAAGGCAGCAGGCAACGTAGAAAATAGCCATGATGGGAACCAGCTTCTCGCACACCTTGGAAACCTTCTTCAAGCCGCCGATGATAACGATGGCAACCAAGACGGTAACCACAATGCCAATAAGCCACGTGGGGATTTCGGAGGCACCGGGAATCAAGCTTGAAGAAGTAAGGGCGCCTGCCAGGGAGTTCGACTGAACCGAAGCACCGATGCCAAAGGAAGCGATGGCGGTGAACAGGGCAAACAGCACAGCAAGGAGCTTGCCCAATCCCTTGTGCTTGAAGCCGCGCTCCAATGCATACATTGCGCCGCCGAGCATTCGGCCATTGGCGTCCTTCACGCGATACTTCATGGATATATAAGTTTCGGAATACTTGGTTGCGATACCAAAGACGCCGGTAAGCCACATCCAAAAAATAGCGCCTGGACCGCCGCACAGAAGGCCCGTAGCAACACCGACGATGTTGCCGTACCGATAGTTGCAGCGAGCGCTGTGGTAAGGGCGCCGAACTGCGAAATGTCACCCTCGGCATAGGGGTCGTTCTTAGAGACCGAGAGTTTAATCGCCGTGGGGATCTTCCTCTGAATGAAGCCGGTCCTGATGGTCATGAAGAGATGGGTGCCCAACAGCAACCAAATAAGGGCCCAGCCCCATACGAAACCATCGACGGCATCGACGCCAGCCGAAAAAGATTCGATGAATGCCTCCATGGCTACTTCCTTTCTACTCGTTTGACGCAGAAAGGAAGCGTGCCCATTGGTTCAGCAAGCTTGCGAAGTGGCGGCTTCGCTATCTGCACGAGATAACGAAGCCGCTGCTTCGGGGGAAAATGAAAACCTTCGGCATGCGCCATCGCAAAGCAGCTCATTCCCGCGTCAGGGGGAAACGATTTTTGAATGGTCGCAATCCAGCGTTACCCCTTTGTTACACAACGGGAAAATCTGGGCAAAATTGCCGCCCACGGACGATGAACGGCATTCATACGCCGTTCATCCTTGACGAGCGGGGCCGCAAACTAACTCACAGCTACACCAAAGGTAAAAAGAAAGGGCGCCTTCCCTTAAAAGAGAAGGCGCCCTTGAAGCAACTAGGTTATGCCCTATTCTTGGCCACCCAAGAATCGCTCGGCCTGGGCAACGATGTCGTCGCCAGCATTCAGCTCATGGCGGTTTTCGACCTTAGAGCAATACTGGCCTTCGCCATCGATATCAACCGTTACCGTTGCACCATCGTGAACGGTGCCGTTGATGATTTCGGTGGCAACGCGGTCGGTTACCTCACGCTGAATCAAGCGACGCAGCGGACGTGCTCCGTAGACGGGATCGTAACCGTCAATTGCAAGATGCTCCATAGCGGCAGGAGTAACCACCAGGTCGATACGGCGATCGGCAAGACGCTCGCGCACGTCGGCCAACTGCAAACCGACAATTGGCTCCATTGCGGCAATGGAAAGCGGATTGAAGGTGATTACCTCATCGATGCGGTTCAGGAACTCGGGGCGGAAAGTATTACGCAGAGCATCGTTGATCTTGTTGTTCAGCTCAGCCAGGCGCTTTGCCGCAACCTCAACATCTGCGGTCATAAGGTCTTCCATGACCTTGCCCATGGAATTGCCAGACCCCTGATTCTGATCTTCGCCTGCGAATTCGCGAATCGACTGCGAACCGATGTTGGACGTCATGATGATAATGGCGTTCTTAAAGCTCACCACGCGGCCCTGGCCATCGGTGAGGCGACCATCGTCCAAAACCTGAAGCAGGATATTGAACACATCGGGATGAGCCTTTTCAACCTCGTCCAGCAAAATCACGCTGTACGGCTTACGGCGTACCGCTTCGGTAAGCTGACCGCCCTCGTCGTAGCCCACATATCCCGGAGGCGCTCCAACCAAACGAGCAACCGAGTGCTTTTCCATATACTCGGACATATCGATACGGACCATAGCGCGCTCGGTGTCAAACAGATACTCAGCAAGAGCCTTGGCCAGTTCCGTTTTGCCAACACCGGTGGGACCCAAGAACAGGAAGCTGCCAATGGGACGGTTCGGGTCGGAAAGGCCTGCACGGTTGCGACGAATTGCGCCCGCCACGGCAGCCACGGCTTTATCCTGACCAACCACGCGTTCGCGAAGCTTGTCTTCCAGGTCAACCAGCTTGGCCATTTCGCCCTGCATCATCTTGGTAACGGGAATACCCGTCCACGTGGATACAACCTCGGCGATTTCGTCTTCGCCAACCTCTTCCTTGAGGATCGCGCCGTCCTGCTGGCGATTTTCCAGAACCTCTTCAGCCTGAGCAAGTTTCTGCTGCAGCGCAGGAATGGTGCCATAGCGCAGCTCGGAAGCACGGGCCAGGTCGCCTTCGCGGGTGGCCTGCTCTTCTTCGATCTGGGCAGCCTCAATATCAGCCTTCAGGTTCTGAACGCTGACAATGACGTCCTTTTCGTTCTTCCAAAGCGCCTTCTGCGAATCCAGCGCTTCACGGGCAGCGGAAATCTCCTTGCGGAGAGCCTCCAAGCGCTCGCGGCTCGGCTCATCCGTTTCCTTCATCAGAGCCTGCTCTTCAATCTGCATTTGAGTGAGCTTGCGCTCAGCCAGATCGACCTCTTCAGGCATGCTGTCGATTTCGATACGTAAACGACTTGCTGCCTCGTCCATCAGATCGATTGCCTTGTCGGGCAAGAAACGATCGGTGATGTAGCGGTTGGAGAGTTCGGCTGCAGCAACCAGCGCGGAGTCTTTGATGCGGACGCCATGATGGATCTCGTACTTTTCCTTCAGGCCACGCAGAATCGCAATGGTGTCTTCGACTGTTGGCTCGCCCACCAGCACCGGCTGGAAACGACGCTCAAGCGCAGCATCCTTTTCGATGTACTTGCGGTATTCGTCGAGCGTAGTAGCACCAATGGCATGAAGTTCACCACGAGCCAAAGCAGGCTTCAGCATATTGCCCGCATCCATGGAGCTATCGCCCGTGGAGCCAGCGCCCACAATGGTGTGCAACTCATCGATGAACAGGATAATCTGCCCGTCGGACTGCTTCACTTCGCGAAGAACAGCCTTCAGGCGGTCTTCGAATTCACCGCGATACTTAGCGCCAGCGAGCATCGCAGGAAGGTCAAGCGCAATAAGCTCACGATCTTTCAGGCTGGAGGGAACGTCGCCCGCAACGATGCGCTGGGCCAGGCCTTCAACGATTGCCGTTTTGCCTACGCCAGGCTCGCCAATAAGCACGGGGTTGTTCTTCGTACGACGGGAAAGAACCTGAACGGTACGACGAATTTCCTCGGAACGACCGATTACCGGATCGAGTTTGCCATCACGTGCCTGCTGAGTAAGGTTCTGGCCATACTGCTCCAGCACCTCGAACTCAGTTTTCGACTCCGCATCGGTTACGCGAGTGTCGCCGCGGAGATCTTGATAAGCCGCCTCGACTGTTTCACGTGTAACACCAGCATCGTTCAGGATGCGGCCCGCCTGCCCTTTGTCTTCAGAAAGGGCAATAAGCAAATGCTCGGTGGTGATGTAGTTGTCGTCCAACTTTCCAGCGATTTTCTCGGCGTTGTTCATCAGGGCATCGAATTCCCTTGAAGGGGCCACCATGCCCATAAAGGTTTGACCGCTCACCTTCGGCTGATGCTCCACCTCCGCATCGACGCGCTGCTTCAAGACGGCAGGGTCGGCGCCAATACGCGTAATGATGGCCTTCAGGTTATTCTCATCCGCAGAAAGGATGGCATCTAGCAGATGAAGCGGCTCTGTGGTGGCTGCTTCATGCTTAGACGCAATGTCCATTGCAGATTTAAACGCCTCTTGGGCAGTCACTGCTAATTTTTCAATCCACATATAAGTCTCCTTTCTTCTACTTGCAGCAAAAGAAATGGCTAGCGTTTTACATCAACCTGCGCAATACAATTGCGTTAGTATCGGTTACCAAAGAATTGACGCTCTCCCTGGTTTCGAGTTCGTGTACACGGTCGGCAAGCTTGCGTACACGACGATGCAGGGCATCGAGCTCGTCGTCACGCTCATCCAGGCGCCCTTTAAGGTCGAGGATGCGAATAACGCCCGCAAGATTGATGCCTTCGTCGGTAAGCTCATTGATCAACTGCAAACGCTCAATATCGGCCTGCGAGTACATGCGCGTGTTGCCCCGTGTGCGCTGGGGAGAAACCAGGCCCTTTTGTTCATAGATGCGCAGAGTTTGCGGGTGAACGCCAGCAAGTTCGGCAGCAACACTGATCATATACAGCGGTCTGTCTTTGTCTTCCATTACCATGCCCTCACCTCTTCCTTAGTAGCTTCCTGGAATGCTTCCAGGGCCTTCTTCTGTTCATCGTTCAATGTCTTCGGAACCGCTATCTTGATGGCCACGCGCAAATCGCCGTTGCCCGTTGAGCCCTTGCCCAACCTGGGGGCGCCTTTGCCACGCACCGTAAGAACCGTTCCGTCCTGACACCCAGCAGGTACCTTCAAGCGCACTTTCGTGCCATCGGGGGTGGGAACCACCACTTGAGCACCAAGAGCTGCTTCGGCAAACGTTACGGGCAGGTCCATCAAAACGTCCGCCTTGTCGCGCCGATAGAGCGGATGAGCGCCTATCTTGATGTTCACCAGCAAGTCGCCTGCGGGGCCGCCATTTGCTCCCTGGCCGCCTTTGCCCTTTAAGCGAACACGGCCGCCGTCGATGGCGCCAGCGGGAATCTTTATGGTGAGCGTTTCCTTTTCGCCCGTTCCCGAGCGACCAATGCGGATGCGCTTTTCGCATCCATTAAAGGCTTCGTCGAAGGTTACCGTCATGGACACTTCTTTATCGGCGCCCTTCTGCGGCCGAGGCTGAGCATAGCTACCCGCTCCGCCGAAATCCCAGTTGCCGCCGAAAGCGCCTTCACCGTTGCGGATGCTCTCGAGAATATCTGCCCAGCTACCGAAACCAGATGCTCCACCAAAGCCCGCGCCGGCAAAGGGGTTGCCGCCCTGGCCTTGCCATGCCCCGCCATAGGGAATCTGGTTTTCGTTGGCGGTGCCATACTGGTCGTAGAGCTTACGTTTCTTTTCGTCGGAAAGGACCTCGTACGCCTCGTTGATTTCCTTGAACTTCGCCTCGTCGCCGCCCGCATCAGGGTGGTGCTTGCGGGCCAGTTTGCGAAATGCCTTCTTGATGGCATCAGCATCGGCGTCACGTGGAACGCCTAGCGTTTTGTAGTAGTCGGGAGTTGCCATTCGCCCCACCTTTCCTATTCAGATGGGATAGTGATACAGTTGCTTTTCCAGCTAAGCGACCTGTTCGCCTCGGCACGATCGAAAAGCCAAAGGCCTTTCGGTATCAGCCGTTGCGACGGAAATGCAACCTGCTTCAATACCCCTGTTTTCTCTTCTTATTGATCAACCCGAAAGAAACCCGCCCGTATGCCCAACTTTGACTGACAGGACATTCTTGCCCAATTCCCCCGAGCTGCTTACAACAAGGGCGGACTTGCGAGCCCGCCCTTGCGTTTGCTATTCGTCTTCTTCTGACTTGGTCTCGCGCTTCGGACCGCCCACGGTAACCGTTACCATTGCAGCACGGATAACTTTGTTACCCATGCGATAGCCCTTCTGGTAAACCTGGGCAACCGTTTCATCGGGAACCGAAGGATCGTCAACCGTGGCTACCGCCTGAGCCTCAAGGGCGTCAAATGCTTCGCCTTCAGGATTGATGATCTCAACGCCCTCCTTCTTCAGCACCTCGCCGATCTTGTTGTGAACGGCTTTGATGCCACCGAGCAGACCCTCTTCGCCATTGCCTTCCGCATAAGCGATGCTGCGTTCAAAGTCGTCGATCACGGGGATCAAGCTTTCAACCAGCTTTTCGGTGGCGCGAAGCTTTTCCTCTTCACGCTGCTCGTTCATACGGCGGCGATAGGTGTCCCACTCGGCATGGAGCCTGAAGTACTTGTCCCTCCAGGCATCCGCCTCGGCCTTAGCTGCTTCCACCGGATCCTCCTCGGGCTCTTCGCCCTCGGTGTCATCTTCGATGACATCCGCTTCGACCTCTTCGGGGGCAGCAGCCTCGGGCTTAGCCTCGGCTGCTTCCTGATCCTCGCGTGCCTCGTCTTTTTCAGGCGCGGTCATGATTACTTGTCCTTCTTCTCGTCGTCGTCGACAACCTCGAAGTCTGCCTCGATGGTGTCGTCATCAGCGGGCTGCTGAGCACCAGCTGCACCAGCGGCTGCCTGAGTTGCATCCTGGTTGCCGTATACAACCTCAGCCAGCTTGTAGCCTGCCTGCTGCATTGCTTCGATAGCCGCCTTGATAGCTTCGATGTCGTTGCCCTCGAGTGCAGCCTTGCCCTGAGCAACAGCGCTTTCTGCCTGCTGCTTAACCTCGGCGCTTACCTTGTCGCCAACTTCACCCAAGGTGGTTTCGGTTGCGTTGATCAGAGAGTCGCAGTTGTTGCGAACCTCAACCTCTTCCTTACGCACCTTGTCTTCCTCGGCGTGAGCCTCAGCGTCCTTAACCATGCGATCAACTTCGTCGTCGGTAAGGGCGGTAGAACCGGAAATGGTGATCTGCTGCTGCTTACCGGTGCCCAGATCCTTAGCGGAAACGTTCACGATGCCATTTGCGTCGATGTCGAAGGTAACCTCAATTTGAGGAACGCCACGACGTGCAGCAGGAATGCCGGTGAGCTGGAACTTGCCCAAGGTCTTGTTGTCCTGGGCCATCTGACGCTCGCCCTGCAGAACGTGGATCTCTACCGAAGTCTGGTTGTCGGCTGCGGTGGAATAGATTTCCGTCTTGCGGGTAGGAATGGTGGTGTTGCGGTCGATCATCTTGGTCATTACGCCGCCCATGGTTTCAACGCCAAGGGAAAGCGGGGTAACGTCAAGAAGAAGAATGCCCTCAACGTCGCCAGCAAGAACGCCGCCCTGAACAGCTGCGCCCATTGCAACAACCTCATCGGGGTTAACCGACATGTTGGGCTGCTTGCCCGTCATGTTCTTCACCAGCTCCTGAACAGCAGGCATACGGGTGGAACCGCCAACGAGGATTACCTCGTTAACATCGCCCGTGGAAAGGCCAGCGTCGCGCAGAGCCTGCTCAACAGGCTTCTTGCAGCGGTCGAGCAGATCCTTGGTGATGCGCTCGAACTCGGCACGGGAAAGGGTATAGTCCAGATGGAGCGGGCCAGCTGCACCAGCGGAGATGAAGGGCAGATTGATGTTGGTCTGGGTGGTGGAGGAAAGCTCCATCTTTGCCTTTTCGGCTGCTTCCTTCAGACGCTGCAGAGCCATCTTGTCGGCACGAAGATCGATTCCATTTTCAGCCTGGAATTTATCGGCTATCCAGTCGATTACGCGCTGATCCCAGTCGTCGCCGCCCAGGTGGTTGTCGCCAGCGGTAGAGCAAACCTCAAATACGCCGTCGCCCAGCTCAAGAACGGAAACATCGAACGTACCGCCGCCAAGGTCGAAGACCAAAACCTTTTCATCCTTGTTGGTTTTGTCGAGACCGTAAGCAAGAGCCGCTGCCGTAGGCTCATTGATGATACGCATAACCTCGAGACCAGCGATCTTGCCTGCGTCCTTGGTTGCCTGACGCTGAGCGTCGTTGAAGTAAGCAGGAACAGTGATAACTGCCTGAGTGATGGGCTCGCCTACGCGCTTCTCAGCGTCGGACTTGATCTTCTGCAGAACCATTGCGGAAATCTCTTCAGGCATGTAGTCCTTGCCGTCAATGTCCACAACAGCACGGCCACCATTGCCGTTCTTTACCATGTAAGCAACGGTCTTCTGCTCTTCGCCGGTCTCAGCATAAGAACGGCCGATGAAACGCTTTACCGATGCGATGGTGTTTTCAGGATTGGTAACAGCCTTGTTCTTTGCGGCCTTGCCTACCGTGCGCTCGCCGTCCTTGCCGAAGCCAACAACGGAAGGCGTGGTGCGGTCTCCTTCTGCGTTAACCAAAATTTCAGGCTCTGAGCCCTCCATCACTGCCATTGCCGAATTGGTGGTGCCCAAGTCGATGCCAATGATCTTTGCCATCTTACTATGTCCTTTCAGTTGCGACCGCCCGCTGTTGCCGAGTTGTGCGATGCGGCCATTCTGTTCTTACCTAAGTTAGAGCCGAGATATTCGTTTCGCCTTTGCGGGCTTGCAGATCGCCTTCGATGCCTTGCGGCCTCGTGGGCTTTCACGGATACCAGTAAGGCCCACTCGCGTCGACCTTTTCGACAATTGGAATAATAAAATCTAAGTGCACCATTGTCAAGTTTTGTAACCTTCCTGTTGAAGATTACCTGAGCTATATCTGTTTTCCCAGGTCAGTCGCTTACCGACTGATTCGCTCACTTGTCATTTTCGTCTATTAAGATCTAACAACGGTCCGCTCAAAGCTGAGCAGGCGCCGACCCGAGCAAACCGATCAGGCAAACAAAACCCGCTCGGCATAAGCCACCCGAACAAACAAGAAAGCCCGCTGGCATGAGCCAAGCGGGCCTAGATGCAAAATGTCTGCTTGTGAAAACGAAGCAGAAAGCTATTTCTTAGCAACACCACCGATGAGAGACATCTTGGTACCGCAATCGGGGCAAGTGCCCTTGGTGATAACGCGGCCGTTCTTGGTGACGCCTTCCTGAGGGTCTACCATTTCCTTCTTTTCCTTGCACTTAACGCAATATGCAACAACTGCCATCGTAACCTCTTTTCCTTATTAATAGTCCTATAGGGCACGTGGTCCCTGGAGCACCCGACCCATTGTATAGGTAGTGCCTGCGTTTTACCAGATGGATGCCGATTCTTACGCAACCATAACGAAATAATCGCGTAGAAGGGGCTCTGTCTGGCGTTTACAAACCGATCGCATCTGCCAAGAGCACAGAAGACAGGCGCCACAAGTAGGGAAGGTAGCCCTCCCTTTGGGCGAGCGCAGCTCGGCGAATCGGCGGGGCGGTGGCGGCGTGGATGTTGTCTCCACAGGAGGCGCTGTCGGCGATGACAGAGTTGTTCGCCGGGGCGACAAGCTACTGGCTGGTGTTGGCAAAGAGCGGTGGCGGTACCGCGGGGGCTGCTGGCGGCACTTGCTGCCCAGGAGGCGACGGGGGCGCTGTCTCCTGGGCTGTGTTTCTTGGGTCGGGCGATCTAGCTCTGGCGGCTCACACTGTTCGGCGGCGCCGGGGTCGCGGGCGCTCGGGCGGTTTGGCGCTGGTCGGCGGCACAGGGATTGCGGGCGCTAGGGCGCTTCGTCGACGCCGGATGGCAAGATTCGCGCGCCGTGCATGATTCGAGGGGCCCGTGCAGCGAAAGGCGCCCCTTCATGGCAAGATCTTCGCGCGGTGTATTCCCAAACAGCTGTTTGCAGGGCTTTTCGGATGCATGGCGCGCATATCTTGCCAAAGCCAGCTCATTTCGGATGCGTGGCGTGCGAATCTTGCCGCGAACTGGCGATTTTCCCGTCCGAGGCCGCTTTCGGGATGCATGGGGCGCAAAACTTGCCACGGATTGCCGCCCGAGGACGCACCGCGGCGGAATCTTGCCACGGCAAAGCGCCCGGGAACGCATCGCGCGAGAACCTTGTCACCGTCGGACGCCGGGGGAACGCATTTCGTGGGCATTTTGCCATCGGCGAGTGCCCGGGAACGCATCAGGACGAAATCTTGCCATTGCCAGGCGCCCACCAACAAACCAATGAAGAACTTGCATAACCGGCATCTAACAATTGTGTATAAAACACTCACCCGCAACCAAGCCGAGTACAATAAGGAGATTGGATTTTAGGGAGTTTTAGAATATATGACCAATTCAAACGAACCACCGCGCCGACCAGCGCGTCGCCAACCAACACGCCGTTCCACCACGCCCCGCACTTCCGTGCCCAGTGCACGTGACGAGCTTGAGCGCGAACGCGAGTTATACAGCCAGCACGACCCCACAGCTTCGTTCATGCACGAACGCGTGCAGAACAAACCAGCAGGTCAGGAACGCGGCGCATCGTCCGCATTCCCTGCGTATGCAGGTGCCGGCAACGATCATATTGCCCATTCGCGCGTTGCCACGAACCAGCCTGCCCAAACAAGCCAGGGGTACACGGCCAATGGCAACATGTCCAACGTGTCGGCCTGGGATCAGCGCGCTTCCGCAAGCGCAAGCCAGCGCATGCCGCGGGTCGAGGGCCAGCGCCCCAACATGCAGGGCAGCCAGCGCATGCCGCGCGTTGCAATACCGCAAGATGCTAACCAGCACGTAGGCGCAGGCGACCCTTCCACAAGCCAGCGCATGCCGCGCATGCAGCAAAACTACAACGAGCAGGCGCGCCCATCCCGCCGCGTTGCCAACAGCCAGCGCGGTCAGCGCCCCAGCGCCCAGGCAAGCCAGCGTATGCCGCGCGTTGAAGGTCAGCGCCCCTCCGCGGCTCAACGCCAGCAGCGCCCCGTTCGTCGCGGTGCCGCAGCTTCGCAACCCAGCCAGAGCATGCGCGTCCAGGCAGCACAGCCGCTGCAAAGCCAGCCTTCGCAGCAGATACCCGTAGTGCAAAACATGCGTGGCAACGACCCGTCTGCCTATTCGCGCGCTAAATACCAGCGCACCAAAGAAGACGCCCAAAAGGCTTCGCCCACCAACGCATCCACATACCAGGCAGCTCGCTACCTGGGCAACAACAACTATGCGCCCAAGCAGAAGGCCGACTTCTTTACGCGCGGCAGCCTTATCGCCGTTGCCGTTGTTGTGGTGCTTGCCATCGTTGGCATATTCGCCTTCAACAACTGGATGGGGTCGAAGCCGGTTGAGGTCACGCTAAACGGCGACCAGGTAACCATTTCGGGCGCCGAGCGCAGCGTTGGCGGCCTTCTGGACAACAACGTAGTTTCGGTAACACCTGGTAACTACGTAGCCGTCGATGGCAGCACCATCCGTCAAGGTGACGGTACCCGCTGCACCGCAAAGGTGAACGGAAACGACACCGACGATATGGGCATGCACTTGAACGGCGGCGACAAGATCGAGATCTCCAATGGCACCGACATTACCGAGCCCTACACCGACAGCGAACCCCAAACCCTTCCGCACAAAACGGAACTGAAGGGCGTTGGCGCAGTTCACCTGTACAGCAACAATGCCCAGGACGGCGAACAGGTAACGCGCACAGGCAAGGAATCGGGCGTCACCACCACAGTTACCACCAAAGAACCGATCGACAACATCGTTCAGTACTACAACGTGAACAGCAACGGCGACAAGGTTATTGCGCTCACGTTCGACGACGGCCCATGGGATAAGCAAACCGATGAGATCCTGGACATCCTTGAACAGAACGATGCCAAGGCTACCTTCTTTACCGTTGGCCAATGCATTAGCGGGCATGAAAAGGAACTGCAGCGTGCCGCAAGCATGGGCTGCGAAATTGGCACTCACACGTGGGACCACGCAGAGGGTAGCGGCGAAGGCGTAAGCCTTATCAAGATGTCAACTGACGAACGCAAGCAGGAAGTACAAAAGGGTTTGGAGGCCATCAAGAACGCTACCGGCCAGGAAGCAAGCACTATTTTCCGCTGCCCGGGCGGCAATTTCGACACTTCGGTTGCCACCGACCTTGAAGGCATTGTTACGGCGGAAATCGGCTGGAACGTTGACACCACCGACTGGAAGAAGCCCGGCGCCGATGTTATTGCCCAGCGTATTCAGAGCGCCGGCCCCGGCAACATCATCCTGATGCACGATGGCGGTGGCGACCGCAGCCAGACCATCGAAGGCCTTCGTCAGGCGCTCCCTAAGTTGAAGGAACAAGGCTACAGCTTCATCACCGTACAGGAACTGCTGGAAAAGTACCCCTATCAAGAGGGCCAAACGAATTAGAGAAAATCAGCATAAAAAAGAATAAAAAATGCACCACTACGAGCGAGCCGTGGTACAAATGCATAGCATGGGGAACAATCGAGATGAAAGATTGTTCCCCATTTTTTATATTTTCGATAAGTAGATTTACTTTTCGATTGCATAAACGCTGTACGTAATTTTTACGGTCATGTCAGACTCAGCGATGATTGCATCGAAGATGAGCTGTGTTTTATAGCTCGATACCTGTTCCACACGGGGTGATAAGTGGTATGTCGTTTCAATGGCAGCAGCATCAGATTCCACCATGCAATCCATGGCTTTGTATGCTGACGTTTCGGTAGGGAACGAATGTGCTGTGTAGCCGGATTCGTTGCTGGATTCACGGATTAAGATATACGTAGGTTTTGTCATAACAGATACGTCCTTTCTGAAATGTGAAATATGGTTTTACACAGACCTGCACTCGGACGAGGTGCCGTATTAAACCGCTCTCCCTGTTCCTCGGGCACGGGAAGCAAGGAGAGCGGCCCTCTTCGCCTATGGCATAGCGGCTGACGCCGAACCTCGTACGCACGCTTCATTGCAAACGCGGCTCAGCTCGCAAAGCGGGAATCGAGCACCTACCCTTACTTTCCTGCCTGGTTGGTGCTAGTTCGGACTTCTACCGATTTCGCGATATAAGCAGGGCGGCGCTTGGTTTCGATGTAGATGCGTGCGATGTATTCGCCGATCACACCCAGCGTCACCAAAATGAGCCCGCCCATCAAAAGGAGCACGCACAGAAGCGTAGGATAGCCCGATGGCATGGCGGGGTTGATAAATTGCTCGACAATGACTTCGACCAGCAGAACCAACCCGACAAGCGTGGCAACGAGACCCGCCACCGCGGCAATTTTCAGCGGAAACGTGGTAAACGAAAGCACTCCGCCGATGCCGTAGCGCATTAGTTTCCGGAACGACCACTTCGTTTCGCCCTCAACGCGATTTGCCGGCGTGTAGGGAAACGGCAATGTCTCGAAACCTACCCAGGCAAACATGCCTTTCGAAAAGCGGAAGCTTTCCGGCATAGAAAGAAGCGCATCGGCCACCCTGCGGTGGAACACGCGAAAATCGGAGGCATCGGACATGACATTGAGCCGAGAGGTTGCGTCGAACGTTTTGTAGAACGCGTGCTTGAAGAAGCTCAGCACCGCACCTTCGTTTCGATGCTCTTGGAATGCGGCTACGCAATCGGCGCTAGGGTTGGCCTGCAGCATGCGGTACATTTCAAGCAACGTTGCAGGAGGCTGTTGCAAGTCTGCGTCCATCAGGCCAACCGCATCCCCTTCGGCATGTTGAAGGCCTGCGATCAGGGCGCTTTCCTTGCCGAAGTTGCGGGAAAAATCGACCACGACGATACGTTCGGCCGATGCAGGAGTGGGCAGCTCATGCAGCAGGTGCGACGTACCATCGGAGCTGCCGTCGTTCACCAAAACCAGCTCGTACGACACTCCCGAGGTGGCAAAAGCATCATCCACCGCGCCGAACAGCAGCGGCAGCGATCCTTCTTCGTTGTAGCATGGCACGACAATGGAAAGATCCACCGCAAGCCCCCTTTTCGCTTGATTACCGCGTCCGATTGTACGCCTAGCAGCAAAACAAACCCAGCGTGTTGCCGAAATGCAACATCCTAGAAAAATAGGGGCGGCTATCGTTTTCCCGCTTTCGATTTGGCGTCAGGTTGCAATGGAACCTGCGCGTGGGGTTCGGTACCAGCCACTATGCCACAAGTGAAAAAGCGAGACCTGTCCCCTATTTTCTCACCTGCCGGATTTCAGTTTCGCAAACACGTTGTGCAGAGCGCCGTTCTTGGCAGCATGAATAGCACCGCCTAGCGCCAGGCACTTCGCCGCATTACGCTGCTGCAGGGGCTTCAAACACAGGCGCAACGCCTGGCTGTCGGCTTGCGCGCAGGGCACCAACTCGTTGAACAACTCATCGGCAAACACACCTTGCAGCCATTCCTTCTGTGCAGTGCCGCTCATGCCGCTTTCCTTCTGCTTGTTACGTTCCAACGCCGAAAGAATATAGCGAGCATACAGCGCACCAAGCGTGGCCTTGGCGCCGGCATCAAGCAAACCCCATGAATCCAGCTGGTTACGCAACATTTCAATACGCGCGCGATGCACCTCGTAGTAACGCGGTACAAACTTGCTGGTTAGGTTGCCCGTCTCGCGCTTGGCGTAGCGATATAGCGGTGCGCCAATCACGTTCAGGCCAGGCAAATCTTGGAACACGCGGATGTTGAATTCAATATCTTCGATAAGCGGCAAATCTTCGGTAAAGGTAAAGCCGCCCTGCTGCAGATAGCTGCGCTCGTACACCTTGTTCCAGGCGTAGCCGTAATGCGTACCCTTTTCGAACCCCAACACGTGCTTGCGCAGCTTGGTTTTTCCCAAATGCGCCGATTCCTGGCTGAAAGCGAATTCCTGCACGCGTTCCACCTTGCCACCAGCGTCGTAGAATTCTTCCACATGACCCACCATAACCACTGGCGCTTCGTGCTGCTGAAGCGAGTTATACACGCTCTGCAGAAAGGTGAAATCGTAGCGATCGTCGGGGTCGGGGAACCACACATAGCGCCCCCGAGCAGCGGCAAAACCCGTATTGCGCGCCGCCGAAAGCCCTCGGTTCACCTCGTGCGAAACAACGCGAATGCGCGCATCGGCGTCAGCGAACTGCTGCGCGATGGCCAAGCTGCCGTCGGGCGAGCAATCGTTCACCACAATGGCTTCCCAATCGGTGAACAGCTGGTCTTGCAAATCGCCCAAGGCAGCGGCAAGGTAGGACTCGGAGCTATACGTGGGCAGAACAACCGAAAAGAACGGGACGGCAGAGGGTTGGGCTGCGGCATGTGCGGCGCTCGCGGCATCTACTGAGCGCGCGACACTCGTCGAAGCCGCAGCTGCCGAGCTCGCCGAGCCCGAAGCTTCAGCTGCGTGCGCATCGTCACGCGCAGCATCGGCGCACCCATGTGCAACGACGATATCCGCGGCGCCCACAGCGGCGCCATTACGCCCCCGCGAGGCGGACGTACCGTTCGCTTCGCCCTTGCCGTGATGTCGTTTTCCCATATGCCCAGCGCCCCTCATGAACTCTAAACGCTTCGGCGTCAGCGCGCGCCGCTATTCCGAATACTTGCTTATGTCAGATATCTTAACAACAACAACGCCGTCGATGGTTGCCACCGAATCATTGGCGGGATACAACGACATGTTCGCGAATTCCCTGGAGCGAATAACCTTGGCGCATTCGTCAAACGAGCAGTAGTTGAAGCTCTGCCCCGCAAACTGCTTCATTATCACGTCCCAAGAACGCATGTTGTTCTGGTAGTGGTTGTCCCAAACCATGCCCCACTTCGCATAGCTGCTTGCGTGAATGTAGGAATCGCTGGTGTTCGGAAAGTTGCCCGCTTCGGGCTTGCCGGCAATCAATACCTTCGCACCCGCCTGCACATCGGGGTTCGCATCAAGCACGCCGGCAATTCGGGTGGCCAAAGAAGCAGTTTGGTTCTGGCATGCCTGCATAACCTCGGCATCCGCATTCGACTGCAGCGCGTACGACCACGCCCCTACGGCAATAAGGCAACAGCAGCCGACGGACATTGCCTTCGCGGGCATGTGCAGGCGCACATTGCCTCGGTCGGGCGAATCGAGCAAAAGCTGCACCAACAGGGGCAGAAGCAGAAAAGAAGCCATAAAACCGCCCAGCATAAGCAGGGTTGGATACCCGTAGCTAGGAACGATAACCAGGATAACGTTGGCGGCAAAGGGGATAAGCACAACGCAAAGCAGCGCCATAGCGCTCGCCCCCAAACGCTTCACGCCGTTGATCGTAGCAAGACGGACAAACGCAACCGCCGCAATAATCATGCCAACAGCCGCCACGTACACCCAGCCAAAATGGTTCCCGAAAATGCCGTGGCTGAACAATGCGTCGGAAAAGGCAACGTATGCACTGGGGACAGACGATGTCAAAGAGCCCAGAATGCTGCTAGCGCCAACCGAAGAGGCTCCCCCGTAGGTAGAAAGGCTGATGCCTATCGCAAACAAAGACAGCTCGGTCAGCATGTAGTACAGCACAGCACCCGCCGCGCATACCGCAACGACAACGCCGAAGAACACCGCAAGCTGCTTGGCACTGAGCGAATCAGCGCTGCCCTTCTTCACGGTAGGGGTTCTGAGCTTCGCCACGAGCATCGCATGCCAGCGACGCCAGCGATTCAGAGCCGCCGCCCATAAGCGAACGAACCATCACCAACAGCACCGCAACGCAAAACACGCCCAGGCTCGCTTGATAGCAGCCGAGCGAAAACGCCAGCAACGCAACCGCCCCAACAAGGGCAACCGGCTTGCCAACAGCCCCAACGCGCCCGATCAGGCATGCGGCCAGAACCGCGCACAAAAAGGAAAGAGCGTATGAATTCGAGCAGTAGTAGTAGGTGATGCAACAAGAAACGAAGGGCGAGGCGATGAACAAAACCGAAGAAGCATACCGCAGGCAAGCGTTCCTGATGCCAAGCTTGTCTATCAGCGCAACAATGCCCAGCGTAAACAGGGCAATGGCGATTGCGGAAGTAAGGATAGGCGAGCACAGCCCAAACTTAGCGCAGGCAGCAAACAGCAGGCCCCAACGCCCCAAGCTAATATCCCAAGCATGCGGAATAAAGCTTCCGTATCCATTGGGGTTGCTCAAAGAAACAACTGCATCTGGGTTCGAAAGGCCGTTCAGGTACATCTGCGCATGGCAGATCATGCCCACCGCAAAGCACACCACCAGCAGTTTTGAATTGCGCACAAACCAGGGCTTCACTTTGGAAAACCCCGTTTTCTCTGCCGTTGATTCACTTTCTAACCCCAAGATAACCTCCCGATGCTTTCAGCGGGAACCTGGTACCTACCTCTTTTTCCGCCACGGAAAGTCTACTCCCCCTCAAGGTTATTCACCACGAGTTTCAAATCCTGTTACCAACAAAGCATCTACACGCAACAGGTGAAACATCATTCGTCAAACAAGCCGCCGGCACATGGAGCCCATTAGCCCCAGCCCATTTTTATCTCTTTTTGCCAGAGACGCACCGGCGGAACAGGCAACCCGAGCCATAACCTTTATCATAGAAATGCTGAACAAAAACGCACGCTGCGCAGCAATAGCGAAAGGATCCGCCGTGCCCGCAATTAGCTTGCTTATACCCATTTACAACGTGGAGAAATACCTGCGCGAATGCCTAGATTCCGTGCTGGCCCAAAGCTTCACCGATTTCGAGGCAATCTGCATTAACGACGGCAGCACCGACAGCTCCCGCGCCATTGTGCAGGAATACCTTGATGCAGACGGCCGCTTTCGCGTGATTGACAAGGCCAATTCCGGCTATGGAGCATCCATGAACCAAGGGCTTGATGCGGCAACGGGCAAATACGTAGCCATCTTGGAATCGGACGATGCGTTCACGCCCGACGCGTTGGAGGTGCTGTACAACCTGGCAACCACGCACAACGCACAGGCGGTAAAGGCTGACTTCTGGTTCTACTGGAGCCAGAACGAAAAGCTGGAGCCCTGCCATGTAATTAGCGAAGGGCTCTGCGGCAAGCTGGTTAACCCTCAGGAAGTGTTTGAACCTTTCTATGCAAAGCCATCTATTTGGTCGGGCATCTACAACCGCACCTTCCTACAGGAAAATGACATTCGCTTCCTGGAAACGCCAGGAGCATCATATCAGGATGCTGGCTTTGCCTTTAAGGTATGGGCCGCCGCCGAACGCGCTGCGTTTAGCTCTACTCAAATTTTGAAGTACCGCCAAGACAACGAAGCTTCATCGGTAAATTCCCCCGGCAAGGTGTATTGCGTGTGCGACGAGTACGCCGAAATGCAGCGCTGGCTTGATGCGCGCCCGGCAAAAAAGCAGCATCTACAAGGCGTGCTGGAGCGCATGAAATTCAACAGCTACCTGTGGAACTACGATCGCCTTTCCGCCGAACTGCGCGCCGAATTTTTGAAGCACGCCGCGCAGGAGCTGAAGACCGATTTGGACGCCGGCCGCGTTGACCTGGCGCTGTTTGAACCTTGGGCCGAAGCCGACCTTCGCGCGCTTATCAAAAAACCCGAAACATTCGCAAAGTGCCGTACCGAATACGCAGCGCCCGGCAAGCTGAATACCTTCAAGCACTACTACCGCATTGGCAGCATGCCGCTAATTGCGAAACTGCTGAAGAATAAGGTGGCGAAATAGCGATGGCGGCCGAAGAACCAACTGTCATCCGCGCCGAAGGCGCCCCTGAGCACCCCGTTCTTTCCATAATTGTGCCCGTGTATAACGTGGAAGACTATCTGGATGCCTGTCTTGATTCGCTGCAGGCGCAGACCTTCGGCGATATCGAAATGGTTTGCGTAAACGACGGCAGCCCCGACGGCTCACGCGAAATCCTGGCAAAGCGCCAGAAGGAAGATGCATGCATCGTTATCGTGGACAAACCAAACGGCGGCCTTTCCTCTGCGCGCAACGCGGGAATTAATGCGGCATGCGGAACCTATATTGGCTTTCTTGATGCGGACGACCGCTTCACACCCAATGCCTGCCAACGCATTGCCGAAGCATTCGCCAAAACCGATGCCGACGTGGTAACTTTTGGCGGCTATTGTAACCCCGCAGAAGCCGCAACCCCCTGGATTACGCTGAAGCTCAGCCCAAGGGATGTGGTGTATGACGGCTTCAAGCCTGCCTTGATGTTCGAAGAGCAGAGCACCCCCTACATTCGCACCGCTTGCCGCAAAGCATTCTTGAACGAATGCGGCATTCGCTTCGAAGAGGCGCTGCCCTTCGGCGAAGACCAGGTGTTTTTCTTCGACATCTACCCCAATTCAAGGAAAACGGCGCTGATAAGCGACAAATTGTACGAGTATCGCATCGAACGCGAAGGGTCGCTTACGTCGAAAACCAATGACGACTTGGAGGCCAAAAGCCGCAAGCACTTGCCCATGACCCAGCGCATTTTCAGTGCCTGGAAAAAGCGCTTTGGCTTGGAAGAATACAGCTCGGAAATTGTGAGCTGGTCCATCGAGTTCGTGCTGTATGGACTATTCTGCTTGCCAGAAGAAGTACGCAATGAACTGCTGCCCGAATACGCCCGTATTTTCCGCGAGTTCTGGGGCACTGGCAGCACCGATAAGTTGCAGCTAAAAAAGTACGACCGCAAGCTGCTGGAAGTTGCCCTAAGCGGTGATACCGCAAGCAATGCCCAAGCAATACGCCTACGAGCAAGCTGGTTCCTAGAGAAGTACGGAGCAAAAGCCGTTATAGGCAAAGTGCTGGGGATGAACTAGGCAATAATACGACAAGATCATTTTTTCAAATAGCGTTGCAATTTATTAGATTTCCTTTAACGCTTAAATCAGTTGCAAAGTACGAGTTCCGCAAAGCGCATAAAGATAGCAACGAAGCATATCTCGACAAGAAAACCCACTGCTCCGACGGGAAATGCCAGATTACATTCCAACATTGATTGGAGAAATGAACCATATTTTAGGCCGAACAGGCAAATTAAAAAACAACAAGCCATATCTCGACCACTATATAAACAAGCATGAAAATGTTCCCCTGTGGGTAATTATGAACAACCTAGATTTAGGTCAGGCTTTTCGTTTTTACGATTATCTCCCAGAATCAATTAGGTTCCCCATCGCAAGAAGATTCCAAGCCTTATATGCCGAAACGCACTTTGTGCCCAAACGCATTACCCACAAAGACTTGAAAAATGCCTTTGACCACATCAAAGACTTCAGAAATAGATGCGCGCACGACGAACAGCTCCACTGTGCCCGAATCGACAAATCTGGTAGCACCAAATTCAAAGATGTATTTCAATCACAAATGCATTATTCGAATTAAATGCGCATAGAGCAGAACCCAGCAACGCTCGATAATCCCGAGACGGAAGCGACTGTTTTGTGCAGCTTTCGTGCATTCAAAACACTCCTATATACAGCGAATAATGTCCCTTTAGCAATTTTAAGTGCAAAAAATAGAATCAGAGCGGCGGGCTTGATCAGCCTAAAGATGCAAACTGTTTGCGGTAAAGGCAAAAACGCCGCACCGCAATCAACTTGAGGCTTCGATCGGAGAGAAGAGGGGGGTCTTTTCCGCTTTCACCTTAATCGTCCTTTTCAATACCCTCGAGAACGCTTCCGGGGTCAATAGCGGGAAGAACCAGAAGACCTGTTGACGAGTAGCGAGATGCAGACTCGATTACGTCTCGCATTTTGCCCCAAACAAACATTACGCCGTTCATTGCCAAGGCTTCGCGAATCGTATTTTCCTCCGCCGCCGCTTCGGGACAAACAACCAGCCCACCCATTTTGCACTCGACACGAACATCAGGCTCAGGATTTTCTGCGGCAGTCGTTATCGTCCACGTTAAATCGATAGAGCAATCGCAAACCACCAATCCATCCTGCTTGCCGAATGAATTATTGACGCGTGCAGTTAGTTGGCTTTCCCCTGCAACGAGATCTTGATTGCTAAGGTTGCGCTCAATCGCCCGCTCCGCGTCAAACATGAAGCGAACTACCCTCGATTCCCCATATTGAATGGGGGACACCCTCATACTCATGCAGCCGCAACCTCCAATTTGCCAGAGATACCAACACTTTTCATGCCCGAAAATTCCGCCGAAATCTTCCCGCTAAACTCCACCATCGGAGTCGTAGCAGCAAGATCCTCAAATCCGAAATCACTAATAACCGTTTTAATTTCAGAGCTGCAACCATCAGGCTTTTCGAGTTCGAACGACATATTTACATTCAAAGCAAGCTCAAATTGGGCAATGGTTTCCAGCGTCATATTGGGCTGCGTATTCAATAAATTAGAAAGCCTGGACTGACTAATGCCCATCTTTTCCGCAAGCTCTTTCTTGCTAAGCCCCTGCTGTTCCATTTCTTCAACGAACAAGAACGCAAGGTCTAGAGCATGCTCATATGCCCTAGTGTTAGGAGTTTCATTTTCTTTAAGAAAATCAGAGAGATTCATCTTCTTACTTTCTTTCGCTTCCTCCAGCCAATTCTTCTTCAAGCAATCTCGATGCCTCAAGAACAAGTGGTTTAGCCTTATCTATTTCCTTATGAATATTCCCAGCCCCCTGATGGCTATCGAATTGAAACAACAAGACAATTTCGGGCGGCTTTCTGCATAAAATGTACGCCATTTCTCGCTTTACGCCCGAATAGCCTTTAACCTCATATAGGCCTGGCACCTGGTTAATCTTCCGAAGTTTGTTTGTTTTGCAGGATACCTCGGTACCATAATCAAGAATTCTTTTTATCTGATTAATCAGATTTACCGCAATGTCGCAATGCCTTTTGTCCTTAACCAACTTTTCAAAAGAGGACAACGAAGCTTTAGACGACACTAATTCCCAGAAAAAATGCTCGTCGTCAATGATATGGCATACCAGTTTATAGCCATCACTCATCAGCGTCCTTTCGCTTCACTTTTAAATGAAGTATAGACGACAAAGCACCACAGGTGAAGAGAAAATCTTCTGCGGCAGCAAACGAGCCCCTGGCAACCCGCCCCGAAAAGCGACTGTCTTTCCAAATGTATGCTTCCAAACGCAGCTAAAGGTAAAACATGCTTAAGGTGCCGCCCCAATGCGCCAAGCAGCAGGCTCTTGCCGCAGATGTCAAAATAAGAGCCTACCTGCACCTACTCGTGATTCATCATGATGGGGTGCTTAAAAACAAGTAGGAAAGAAAGCATCGATGATTATTGATTACGTCGGAAAGGCGAGCACGATTCTTGCGGCTTCCATCTTGACAACTGGAATTGCAATCTCAATCATTCTTCTCATTGTCTATGCCTGCACGGGCCACCAGGACAAGGTCGAAGATTCATCTGTCGGATTCAGCATCTTCGCTTTCGCAATGGCAATTATCCTGCAAATCCCATTCAGGTACGACCCGACTTTATCATCGATAACCGCAAACACATTCACGTTCTCGATTATCATCATGTCCTGTCTGGATAAGAAAAGAAGCAACGGCGGGCTGATCATCGGGGAGCTGCCAAAAACGCCAGGACTTAAATCAGGGTTAAAAGGACTTGTCATAATGACCGCAAACGCCTTTATCATCACTCCGCTATCTTTGGCGATAACCATCCCGATACAAACGATTCTCCTGACTGAATGGCCATCCCCTTATCACAGTTAAGAGGACAACCGGCAGCATATACGAATTGCCGATTACGCAACGGCTCTCTGTTTCGATGCCTCGAAGCCCATACAATCGCCCCTCCCCCTCAAGCTCTTGACGGTCCGACTTGCCGATACCCGACGAGAACAACCTTGCATAGCCGGAGAATACCCCCCCTCACGCGGCAAGCGGCCCCCAGCCGTAAGGCGCTATGCGCCCTATGGCCTAATCAAGTCTTTTGTCCCGCGCCGCCGCCCTACAACACAGACATACGAACGTCCTCACACACGCTTCTTTGCGTCCTCTAGCAGAATATCCCCGTTTTCGTTTCCCTCAAATTGAACCATGACAACATGTCCAACCATCAAAGCAAGGGAGATGAAAAACAGGGAAGAATCGCCCCATTCAAACAAATAAACGAGTGGATCAAGGCCACCATCGCCAAAAGCCGACAAAAGAAACCCGAAACAGAGATACGCGAAACTGAACCTTTTACGAACTATTGATTCAGCCAATTCTCGGGCTTTTGAAACAGGAATGCTTTCACCCAAAAGCTCGCTCCATCTAACAGGAGTGCTCTTAAACACCTGTTTTTTGATAGGGCCGTCTAAAATATCAAGGAGAAGAACGGCTGACGCGGCAAATAGCAAAGAATTCGATAGCACGAAGAACGCAGCAGAGAGCCCGTTCGAATTTACAAAATTCGTATACTCCAAAACCGAAGAAACGAAAAAGCAGAGGATGCAAACGCAAGATATCGAAACAGCAACTTTGTCCTCATGCCGGGATAGTACATCGCGGCATAGGCGAACTAATGCATCGAGGCAATCTTTTGCCCCCGCTGCCAGCGAGGCCAATCGCTTTAGAACATGTGCTTTACGTTTCATTTCAAACCCCTGTCAACATCATGCAACCAAACATATTTCCCGCATCGCTAAACCCTCCATGCCACAAACATTGCAAACCAACGCAAAGCCGCACCACAATCCAGAAGAAGAAAGTACAACCATCAGAAAGATGCAAACATGCTCCTTATACTATTAAATCACGGCCATTCTGACCCAACCCTATCTCTTCTTTTCCTTTGCTAACGAGTACCGCATCTTTCCCTGTGCTGCTTTTCCATAAAGCCCATCCGAATCCAATAGGGGGGGGCAATCGAATATTTCGATAGGCCACATACAACCGCTAAAACATAAATGCAAAAATTTGAACTTAATAGTATGGCTGAGATTGGAAACGATTTCGGATGATTCCCCCTTCGCATCCGATTGTCCAAAGCTGCAAATCGGTAGGCTGCCGCAATCAGACCACCGATTACGTAACCTCAAAGTTATTCGCCTAAATAAAACCCCCGATTTAAGCTGCTGCATGCCCCCGATATGCGCATAGTATTCGCTTTCTAGGATATATAGCGCCCCAAGCGCATTAAGAAGATTTCGAAGGTTTGCTTTTTCGTAGTAGCAAGCCCCCTCGTCATCTATAAATGCTCTCCGATGCTTGACCTTGTTGTAATCATTCCACCAAAACGGACTACCGCAATTATCCTGATAAACATAATTTCGTTTCCCCTTTTGCGGTCTCCCGTTACTTTTAAAACGCCAATTCTCCCATGGGTGCACCCGGCAATCACTGTTGGCCACCGCAAGAATCTTACTATCTACGATGGAGAGCGCGTCGCAAACCGCCGGCCCCCCACGACAAAATCGAGCGATAGTCGTCAATCGTCGTCTTGGGATTTTCGGAAATTGCGATTTGCTTGGCAAATACATCAACCTCACTACAAGCAATCTGGAATAACTTCAGAAATTCAATAGAAAAAACAGCTGAATTGCTTTTCGAGAAACTAACGTACCGCCGCAACTGCAAAACCTGGCCCTCTATATCCTGATAATAAGTCCAATAGCTTTTCAGCAATTCGTCTGGCGCAAACATAAACCACCTGTCTTTCATCTCATTCGGTCTATTCTGAACGAAATGCACTTCAAGCATCTTCGATCATGAGTCACGCCCAAGGCCTTGGGACGTTTATGAGGCATAGCCCTGGAACAGAGAGCCTAAATTGGGCATTTTCAAAAATTATGAACGCATCTTTACCTGCAATCGTCCAGAAACCATGCCTCTAATGTAAATGCCATCCGGCCCGACCGCGAGTAAAGCCCGTATGCATAAAGGCATCCCGCTCTCGCCCCTCCTTCCCGTGTTCCGACAGGTTTCGTACCCAGCCATGGCGCTGACCGAGCAATGCCGTGAAGCTCCAGCACTACCGAAGCGAGCACAACAAGCATTGGCTACCTCTGATCGCCATGGAAGACGGGGCTTCTGCCATCGGATGGGGCCTTTACCCGCCGCCCGCTCAATAGCGTCCGCCACCGCCTCCTAAATGATTAGCTCCAACATGGGGCGTCCTGCCATTCTGCACAAGGGCGCGTCGATTGCAACCTAGACAAAACCGTTTCTTGCCAGTGAACACGCAAATGATGTTGCCCACGTACGACCTTGACCTAAAACCTTTCTTCGACTGACCCGCCACCCTTCTAGCACGAGAGGCATGCGAATCATCTTGAAAGCCACCTTGTACTCTTGCGCCTGCGCACCCCCCCCATCAAGCCCTGTTCAATTTTAGATGACTCTGCACCCAAGCTCTTTGCAAGTGGAGCAAGTATTCCTCGCCCATTAAACGAGGCACTTTGCAAAGACGATCGGGGGGCAAGGCATCACGCCTCAACCCAACATTACAGAAAGAAGCAACAATCGATACAATAGAAAGCTAGGCCATACGAAGCGATACAAGCCATCGACACCCAACCAACACCTTTACCATATCAAGCGCCAGGATTTCAATGAAACGCAGAGACAACAAGAGCAACAACCGAAAGAAGGCATTATTTGCAAAAGCAATCCCTACTGTGCTTTTGCTCCTTATTATTTCAGCAGTCGCACCACCCCTTATTGTCAACTTGTTATTCATGGGTCAAGCCCCTTTCAGCTTCTTTAAAGCACAGTATCAAGCAAGCGATTTGCTGGACTATGCAGGAACAATTTTGGCTGGCTTTGGAACCCTAGTCATTGGCCTCGCCACCCTTTGCAACAGTCGCCAAATCTCAGAAGCCAACAGAAAAATACAGAATGATAATCTTCGGCTCCAAGAAGAGATGAAAACGCTAGCCGAAAGAAACACTAAGCGCCCATTCTTTATAATCGACGAACTTCTATTTGATGGGATAACCATAGCGCCCAACAAAAGCGGAAATTATGTTCTCAGATGCCATGACGATAGGCCGATTAAAACCGCATATATGAACCTACAAAATATCGGAGACGGCCCCGCCATAGGAATCAGCCTGCAGCCCGATTCCGCTTTCGGAACCACACCAGAAAAAAACCGGGAAAACAAAGTCTGCACCCAGAATGGCAAAATTGAGATTCCTCTACCAATTGCCCCAAAAAGATACAGCACAGATAATTTTGAGCCCATGTTCGAAATTGATTATCATAATGTGGTTAACTCAAGATTTGTTCAACCGATTGAGATTATAAAAAAGGAAGTTTACGAAGAGCGCCAGATAGGCGAATCCGGGGAATGGGCGCCCGAACAGCTCGGATGCGACGTCATCATTAGACCAATCGGATTACAAAGCAATGAAAGCCTCTTAAAACGCGATTCTCGCTAGCTCCGTAATGGTCTTGCGCAAATCAAATTAACCAACAAAACGCGCATGCACCATGCGCAAAACTCTAGACCATATCAGTTTGCAGCTTGTAATACAGCAATTAGCATGATTTGCGATGCGAACCCGGTAACGTAAAATTCTTTGCGCATTTTGAAAGCTGAACGCGTCCAGAAGAGAGAAAAGACATGGCACGTGCCGTCGGTATGATCTGAGTGTCGAATTCAATCATACTAGGAGGCAGGCCATGTCCAACCCGATCGCATCATTCGACGAGCAGGCCGTGAAAGACGAATTGCGCGAGTCGGTCAGAAAAACCATCGAGGAGACCATCAACGCGATGCTCGACGAGGAGCCTATCATCGAGATGTGCCTGGCCGGCGTGTCGACGCGGCGCATCGAGGACGTCAGCGAGATCCTGTGAGGCGCGGGCGTTTCCGCCGACACGGTCTCCAACCTCAATAAGAAGGCGTTCAAGGCCGTGGACGAATGGAGATACCGGCCTCTGACCTGCGAATACCCGTACGTCTACATCGACGGCATCTACCTCAAGCGCAGCTGGGGAGGCTCCTATGGGAACGTGGCAGTGATGGTGGCCATCGGCGTGAACGGGGACGGATACCGCGAGGTCATCGGCTACGCCGAGGGCTTCACGGAGTCCAAGGAGTGCTGGCAGGGCTTTTTATCTTGGCTGAAGTCGCGAGGGCTGCGCGGCGTGCGCATGTTCACCGGCGACAAGGCCGCCGGCATGGTGGGCTCGATCGCCGAGGCGTTCCCGAATGCCAGATACCAGCGCTGCACCGTGCGCTTCTACCGCAACGCGCTGGCCAAGATCCCCAAATCCAAGCGCTCCCAGGTCGCGGCCATGCCCAAGACAATCCACGCCATGGAGTCGCGCGAGGCCTCCGAGGCCAAGGCCCTCGAGGTGGCCGACGAGCTCGAGTCGATGAAGCTGAAGGAGGCCGCCAAGGTCGTGCGCGAGGGCTTCGCCGAGACGCTGACGTACTGCGAGATGCCCCGCGGGCATTGGCGGCGCATCCGCACGAACAACGCCATCGAGCGGCTCAACAGGGAGATCAGGCGCAGGACCCGCGTGGTCGGCACGTTCCCCGACAGGAAATCCGCACTGATGCTGGTGCCCACCTGCCTGAAGTACGTCGCGGACAGCGAATGGAGCTCCCGCCGATACTTGGACGAGTCTCTGCTCAAAGAGTAGCTGTACCGGGGGCTGGCTGAATTTGTGCAAAACTATTAGCGGTACCATATCATCTACATGCCCACCGACGATGGATTGTTCTACCTGGCGGTCGTAATCAACGCATTCTCGCGCAAGGTGGTGGGATTGTCGATATCGGAGCGGATTATCGAGAAGGTGGCAACAGACACCATCGAGCAGGCGTCGGGCAGGAGCTCCCGCCCGACGACGGAGCCTCGTTTTCCACGACGACCAGGGACGCCTGGAGTCCCATGGGATTGCCCAGTCGGCGTCGAGGCCGAGCCCCCGCTCGACAATGCGATCGCCGAGTCGTTCTTCAAGGCGCTCAAACGCGAGCTCGTCAAGGAAAGGCACTACCGGGACAGGGAGGAGACGAGCCGGGACATATTCATGCACATCGAGCCTTGCTACAACCGTGTCGAGTTGCATTCGCACCTGAGCTATATGCCCCCAGACAATTACAAGCGACGATGGGTCTAGAGATTCTTATATAAAAGCCCAATTTATGCTACCCATTCCAGGACTAGGTCTCGTAGGTGGTCCAGAAAAGCATCCGCACCCCCGATTCATCCCTTTTTGAAATACCCAAGAAGAGAATCCAGATGAGAAGTTCGAATCACGGATCCCAATCGACATTCGCATCCCAGGAAGCCTAAGTCTGACATTTGCATAAAAATCTGCGAACACATCTTTGACGTAGACGCTGCAATCCAGCTAATATGAGTGAATCAATTTGCTGCTCTTTGTGTTTGCTGTTTTCATAGGAGCGAATTTATCCTTTGGACTAGACTCGTCATCGGCGGATATGAGCCTATCATGGGCTATTAGCATTCCGCACTTTGATTTTCGCTCATTAAAGGAGGTTCTTATGAAGCTATTAAGCAAGACGGTGGAGGTAGTGGGCCATATTGGAGGCGCCCGACCCGAAAGACGGCCAATGCAGAGTGGAATATGGTCCAGGGTTCAAATCCCACGCCTCCTCCATTATTCGCAAGCTCTTTCTAAAATATTTCAATTTACCGGAAAATTCCCCAAGAAGAGCTATTCGCAACCGATGGCTCTTCCGAATAAAGGGCTCTAAAAAGGCGATGTTAACCCGGAATGGATACACGGAAGAAAACGAGAAGGACATCAGCGTTTCCCAAGTCGCCCACAAGGCACAACCAGACCCCTCCAGCACTCGTCCGCACTCCTAGCCTTTAAGACATCAACGGCTTCGCCTTACGACCACCCGCAATATAGGTCACATAATCGTAATAGCTTTCAAGCGGAATATATTTTCCTCTCTCGAGCGCGTAGCTCTTCAGCCCCGAATTGCAGGCAACGTCCCAAGAGTAAACTTCGAGATTCCAGCCTTTTTCAACCAACCTCTTCGAGTCGGCAAGAAAACCTTTTCCTTCGTTCCATCCAGCACCATCCCCCGTCAAAAGAGCTATTGTGCTAGGAACCAAGTCGTATCCCAGTCGCAAAATTTCAAGCTCAAGTAAATGGTCAGTTGTATTTTCCTCTCCACCAGTCACGCATCGCGGAATAACCTGAACCGTTGCACCCAACTTTTCTACGGCTGACCAGAGCTTATCTTTCGAGGGAGGCTCGCTTCCGGCGAAAAAGATCTTATCAACGTTCCTTTTACCTGCAACCAAATCAAGCAAACCCTTGAAATATGTACGGTATGACTTGTAGTCAACCTCTGGCTATTTAGCTGGCAGAACCTGATTCAATCCTGCAAAATGAATATTGGAATTATCCCAAATGATATACATGTTTCTCCTTTCTGCATTCACCTCAAAACGGGCTTACGTCATATCCGAAAAACCTAAATTAAACCTTACCCACTCAACAAGTAAAAACCGCATTGCAGCCAATGGATTTCAAAAAAGAGAATGTTAGACCAAAGGAGACAGAGCATCGATTGCCCGTTCCGCAAGAACCTCGCCTCCCAATCCTTCGGCAACGCCAAATCGGAGCATGCCTTAAGAAACCCGCATCGTAATAGCCTCAATTCTATGGTTACATCCCGCCCGAATACATCTCAACGAACTTATCCGGATCATCGATCAAAAGCCTAATCTGCTCCCAATCTCGATCGCAAAACATTGTCCGATCCAAAGACCCTTCCTTCTCTGCTCGAGAGAACTCTTCGGACACCTTCTCAACAAAAGCAGGGCGACTCTCATCGGTAATTCTGTTGAAATTCCAGCGGTATGTCCCTAGCTTAAGCAGATTAAGAATAGGAGCAAAAGCAGCCACTCGCTCTGGGTCTTTTCTCATGAAAGACTCACTCAATGCATATTCGTCGCAAACCGCAAAAACCTTTGCGGAAGATTTAACAGATGAATTTGCATTGTCAACGCGATAATGTAGATAGCCCTTTTCAAGAATAGCAACACGTCTTGCAGCCATCCAAACCTGATGAACAAATGATGTGTCCTGATATGACGCACCGGGAGTTTCATTAAAGCGTATCCCGTTGCTCACTATCAGATCTCTTTTATAAAGCGCAGACCAAATAACAGGCAATGCGGTTAAAGGCCCTTGATAGACCCTAGGGTCAAAAACCTCTCGATACCTGAATTCGTCAAAGGGGCGCTGAAGGACGTCTCCTGCTTCAGAATGCTCGTAATAGTTTGCCTTTAGTAAATCAAGCTTCTTCTTTTTAGCAAAACGATACATATCTTCGTACATATGCTTATCAGCAAAATCATCTGACTCGCATATACCGATATATTCGCCTTTAGCTGCAGAGAAACCAAGATTCATCGTATGCCCATAGCCACGATTCTTTTTAGTGAGGATCTTTACCCTCGGGTCTTTCTCTTCATATCTGCGCAAAATAGAAAGAGAGTCGTCGGTTGATCCGTCATTCACGCAAATGATCTCTATGTTTTTCAGAGACTGAGAAACAAGGCTATCAAGACATTCGGGAAGATAATTTTGCACATTATAAACTGGAACAACAACAGACACGTAAGGATGATCTTGGTCAAATCGCTTGTTGATGAACATAGGAACCTCGTTATCGTAATTTGAAGACTGATGCAATTTTACGCGGAACAGCCGTAAATTTACGACCGACTCTAAAGCTAACAGAGGATTTCAAGGCATCTAGCCTTTCGTTTAACTCGGCAATCAAACGGCGCTGCGCCTCCAACAAATCGGAGTCTTTCTTGCCACGGTCCTGAAGAGAAGTCAACAAAGACATCATTCTTTCTTTGCGGTATTCTTCCGAACTTTCCCCTGACATCAAAAGCAGAACCCTTCCGTCGGGGCAAGTGGACCGCAATTCATCAATAGCCTGAGGTCTCCGCTCTTCAAACTCTTTAAGTAAATCCGAAATAGCATCGAACAGTTTGCAGAAGTTAGTGCAAGACATGCTTAAATCCAAATTGATCGCACAAAAGGATAAAGCCATCTGCAACGCATCTTTTTCGCAAATGCCCATCCAATTGCCAAGACCAAGGCCTCTTCCCACAAAATCCACCTTTGAAATATCTGCCCTGAAGGAAGAACTGTCAACCGCCAGTGCGTCAAAGTCAAAGAGATGAAGGATCGAGTTGCATTGCACCTGAAATCCAAATATATACGCCTGAATCGGAAGGTTCCGTTTCCCCTCTTTATTTGCCTGGTAGAAGGAAACGAATTTATCCCTCAAATACAGCTTATTCCAAGGAACAGGAGAAGCAGCCAAATACCAGCTTCCCTGAAGCGATGCCGGTTCAATACGGTATCTATCAGCCAATGCACATTCGGTTGATGGCTTAGAGACGGACAGTAAGTCTGAAACGCCCAGCAGCCCGTCCTCGTCTGCAAACGAAATCACATCTGGAAGACCCAATGAAACAGAGGGACCGGGCTCAGAATAAACATTTATCGAATCGATAACCTTACTGAGAAAGCCTTTCGTATATCGGCAAGCCGAAGAAACGAAGCTAACATAAAGCGACCGGCAGGACTCGAGAGCAGCTTCCACCGATGGATACAAGCAGACTTGCTCCCCATCAACAGGAACAGGAAGAGCACTTCCGATGCTGCTGCCCTCCCGACAAACCAACTTTAATGAAAACCCCCTATCAGGAGAATGCATCAAAGAATCAACAAGCCCCCGCAGATCAGAAGGATCATTATTCACCAGAACTATTAGATCAAGAACATCTTCGACGCCTTCTACGGTTTTTCCGCGGTCGAACCCAAGCATCCATGTTGCCTTTTCTCTAACATAATCAGGAGTTCGCGCTATCGCCTCCTCAAGATGATAAGAGCTAATTAACTCATAATATTTTTGAGAGAACCGACCAAGTTCACCTGGGTAGAGATATTGCGCATCTTGATAAAGAAAGTTCGTAGACCAAATACACAAATCGCTTTCGTACTTAGAGAGAAGCCCTTTTCCCTTCCAAGAAGAAAACACCGACTCAACAACAAGCACATGCTTCATTATTCGACCGAAATAGTCTTCTATAGATGCATTTACAGCCGAAGCATCCCTTGTCCTGTAAAAATAAAGCTTGTCCTTCAAGTAGCCAATTTTTTTCGCGTACGGAAATACATCAAACTGAAACGCATGGTCCTCTCCCAGTTTAAGAGTCGAATCAAGCATACAATGATTGGCTTCGAGAAAGCTCCTACGGAACATCTTGTTGCACATCAAAGGCCGCGAACCAGGCTCATCGAACAACGCACGAATCGCATTATCAGCGTATATCACATCATTTTGGGCAAAGCTGTCATCGGCCCATTGAACAGTAGGAAAGGTCTTACCACCAAACACAACGATATCAAGACCATTCTCCTGAGAAAATGCAAGAAGCTTCTCGCAAGCGTCTTCACGAATGTAATCGTCTGAATCGACAAATAGGACATAATCTCCTACCGCGATAGACAATCCTTTGTTCCTTGCAGCGGAAACACCAGAGTTCACCTGACGAATGACCCTAAAACGATCATCCGATTTAGAGTAGCTCGACAAAATAGCCGAAGAATTATCAGTAGATCCGTCATCGATACATATTATCTCGATTCGATGCAGCGACTGACGAGCAAGCGACGAAAGACACTCTTCCAAATATGGAGCCACATTGTATACGGGCACAATTACTGAAATTTTCGGAAGATCGCACTCTCTATATTCTTCTTGAGACATTCGCATCCTTCTCCGATTTAACGCAATAGCAAAATAGAATTTTTTGATTATTAAAACATGCACTATTGAATTATCTTGTAAAGTCTCATATCTCCATCGGCCATCACTATTTCAAAACCAGGCGTCTCATCGGTTATGCGATTAAAACCCTGCCATTGATCGGGATAATATGACCAGAAAGAAATTCGCTTTGAGGGATCCCCTCCTTGGTCAAGGAGAAGAACATATTTTGCGCCGATTTGTCTTACAGCTTTAGCAACTTCGGGATTAGACGCAACCTCATCAATAGACTGACGAACTATCACACTATCAATCGATTCTCCCGTCGATGGGAGCGCAAACTGCCTATAAAAAAGGTTCTTTGCATCGTACAGGGCATACAGGAATTCGCTCCCGTCGTTTGGTTCATTCAGGATCAACTCATCTTTAGGCACCTTTTGTAAAGCCTCCTTGGCGAACTCTTTTTCATCGCTCGTCAAGACATTGTCTGCATAGGCATTGTTTTGACACTCAATTTTTTGGGAGATGTTGCCAAATGCGGTCACGACAGTTCCGCAACCTTCAAATACAAAATTCGGCCCATATAAACACAGTACGAAAAGCACAATAAGAGTGCCACTGCTTAGCTTACCTCCAATTGCAATTTGACGATTGCCTTTGTTTTTTTCGGCAATCGAATCCAGAACAGCAAAAGCCCATTTAAGGCCAAGTAACGCCAAGGGAATAGATGCAACTGAGGCAATAGCTGCAAGCCTATAAGGATCAGTGTACCAAAACCCCGAAAGAACATGCTTTATCAGCCCCTCGGTCGATACAGAAGAGATATAGATGAGGCACGAAACAATATATGAAAAAGCCAGCCAAGCAGTCCTCCGAGACGACAAGGCCCTTAAACCACCAATGAAAACCAGCACCGCAAGCCAAGGTTGGGCAGCGCCAGCGTTAAACGAAAGCAAGGCACAGTCGACTATCGCTTGCCATTTCCCGACCGTCGCGGGCCAATTGAACTCAACTGTGTTTCTGATCATTGAAACAGGCAGGCTATATAGCCCAAACCAAATGACAGCCACTATAAATGCCAGCAACAAAAGGACGGAAAGGGACTTCCATCCTACATGGCCCTCTTTTGAACAAGCTGCGAAAAAACACTCACAAACAAAATAAGGAATTACAAAAATAAGTTCGGCAAAAATGCTATTTGGTTGAGAAAAAAGAAGGGCAACAGTGCACAGCAAAACCACGCCAAAACGAAGTAAACGTTCTTTCGCCTCGATTCCAAATGAAACAAACCGAAGCGACGCTATGAGTGCTGCAGGGAGCATAGACATTGATAACAAATTCGGATACAGCGGCCCAAACGTCAAGAACCCCCAAGGAAAAGGCGCTACCGATAGCGCTAATAGTGTACCGGCATAAAGAAGCTTCTTCTCTTTTCCAAACAAGCAATGCATCGCAAAACACACAGCCAAAGGAAAGATCAAAGCCGAAGAAACAAAATTCAGAGCGTTAACGGCGACTGTAATAGGTGCTGCTGTAGCAGTTACAGCCATTGCAACCAAACAATGCCATACTGCTGGATAAAAAGACGAATCCGATGCAAAGGGGGACGCTATTCCCTCTCCATATCCCGCCCGAAAAGAAGAATAAGTCCCACTATCGACAAACGTACGAACTACCGATAAATGGAATCCATTGTCGGATGCCTGGAAGAAGGAGTCGGCACCATCAAGGTTCCTCACGAAGAAGAACCCCACCACAGCAATTCCAACAACAGCATAGGCCGCAATCAGCAGAAGCTCATCTTTAGAAACAGTTGTCCCAACACTGTTTTCTCCCAAGCGTCTTGCGAGCACGCTAACAATAATAGAGACGGCTAGATAGGGAAGAAATAAAGAGGACCATGAACAGGGAATATTGAAGATTGAGTATATAACTGCAGCGACTGAATAAAAGAAAACACCAATTATAGGAGCAAACCCAACGCTTGCAATAAGGGACCGTTTAACTGAATAGACAATCAAAGCCCCTGGCAAAAACAAAAAAACAACTAGTACCGCCGCAGAAGAGAAAAACTCGGTCCACACAATATCCCCTAAATAAAACAGCAATTAAAATAACAAGAAGAGCAGAGACGGCAAACCAGTCCAGTGTTCAAACGAACCACAAGGAATAATTCTTAGCCGAAACGCCCGGTTACAACACCTGGGAAAGAATTTACGCCATTCTCTCTCTACCCACATACTCTACTAGCCTCCGCTCCCAATCAGGCGGATTGAAGCCAGCTGCTCGGATCTTGGAGAGGTCCATCGCCGAATGCTCAGGGCGAGGAGACACGGGACCCGCAACGCTGGCATAGTAATCAGCCGTAGTAACTGGCACTACCTTGTCGGCGTTCCCATTTGCAAGCTCGAACACACGCTTTGCAACCTGCGCCCAGCTTTTTGACTCACCCGAACCGGTAAGGTTATAAGTGCCGTACGGTGCGGGACTGCTGGGCTCGACGTCGCCTTCGCGGTAGCCGAGCAGCCAGAAGATACCCTTGGCCATATCGCGCGTAAAGGAAAGACGGCCCACCTGGTCGTCCACCACCGTCACCTGAGGAATCTCGCCGGCGGCAACGCGATCCGAAAGGCCCATCATCGTCTTCACGAAGTTATGGCCATCTCCGATCACCCAGCTGGAACGTGCGATATAGTGCCTAGGGCACCCACCGACGGCAAGATCGCCCGCTGCCTTCGACTGGCCGTACACGCCCATCGGGGCAAAGGGCTCGTCTTCTGGGTGGAGCTCGCGAGCACCGTCAAACACATAATCGGACGACACGTGAACCAGCGTGATGCCATGCTCTGCGCAAACGCGAGCCATGAGCGCAGGACCAGTCGCGTTTGCCCTCCAACAAGTCACGCGACCTTCGGGTGTTTCCGCTTTGTCGACAGCGGTGTACGCTCCGCAGTTGACGACCGTCCCATATAGGCTCCAGTCAATGCCCCGGTAAGCTGCAGGGTCGGAAAGGTCGAACGTATCGATGTCGCAATAGTCGAACCATCCGGCCAACCCCCGCTCTTCGGCCAACGCGCGCACCGCGCGGCCCAACTGGCCATTGCAGCCGGTAACCAACGTGCGCTTGGGCGTCATTGGCAGTGCGTCCTTCAGCATAGGGTGGGCCTTATCAGCTTCGGAAAGCTCGCACTGCTCAAGCGGAATAGGCCACTCAATGTTCAGGTCGGGATCTGCCAAGTTCACAAACGTGTAGGTCTTCTTTAGGTCGGCTGACCAATGGGCATTCACCAGATAGGTGTATGCCGTGCCGTCCTCCAGCGCCTGGAAGGAGTTGCCCACGCCTCGGGGCACGTAGATGGCCTTCGAGGGATCGATAACGCAGGTATACACCTGGCCGAAGCTCTTCCCGGGACGCAAATCCACCCAAGCGCCGAAGACGCTGCCGGTGGCCACGGAAATGTACTTGTCCCAAGGCTCAGCGTGGATGCCACGCGTTACGCCACGTTCGGCATTGAAGGAGATATTGTTCTGCACAGGCCCCAAGTCGGGCAGGCCGAGGTCAACCTGCTTCGCACGCTGCCAGTTTTCCTTGAACCATCCGCGGGAATCGCCGTGCACGGCCAGGTCGAACACCAGCATGCCGGGGATATTCGTGCGTTCTGCCCTCAACGGCTTCTCGAACTCAAAAGACATGTCCAACTCCCCCTACTGGCCCTGCGCCTTGTACTTTGCCTCGGTAGCCTCCTTGGCGGGACGCCACCACTGCTCATTTTTGCGATACCATTCAATGGTCGCGGCAAGCCCTTTGGCAAAGTCGGTATGCTTAGGATCCCAGCCCAGCTCACGACGCAGCTTCGAGGAGTCAATGGCGTAGCGGCGGTCGTGGCCGGGACGGTCGCGCACCCAATCGAAATCGTCGGCGGCCTTGCCCATGCCCTCGAGGATGGCGTGCAAAACGTCGATATTGTTCTTTTCGCCGTCGGCGCCGATGAGGTACGTCTCGCCGTAGCGGCCCTTCGTCAAGATAGTCCATACGGCAGAAGAGTGATCCTCGGTATGGATCCAGTCGCGCACATTCAGGCCATCGCCGTACAGCTTTGGCTTGATGCCGCACAGGATGTTAGTGATCTGGCGGGGAATGAACTTCTCCACATGTTGGAAGGGGCCGTAGTTGTTTGAGCAGTTGGATATGGTGGTACGCAGACCATAGGTTCGCGTCCACGCACGCACCAGCATGTCGCTAGCTGCTTTGGTGGAGCTATACGGGGAGCTGGGCTTGTAGGGCGTTTCCTCGGTAAAACGGGCAGGATCGTCCAATGCAAGGTCGCCGTACACTTCGTCGGTGCTTACGTGGTGGTAGCGCACGTCGTGCTTGCGGCATGCCTCAAGAAGGCGGTAGGTGCCCTCGACGTTGGTGCGCAGGAACGGCTCGGGATCGGCGATGGAATTGTCGTTGTGGCTTTCGGCGGCATAATGCACGATAGCGTCGCAGCCAGGCACGATGCGCTCCAGCAGATCCACGTCGCAGATGTCACCCACTACCAGCTCTACCCTGTCGGCGGGCAGACCGGCAATGTTTTCACGGTTGCCGGCATAGGTGAGCTTATCCAGCACGGTAACATGCACATCTGGGTGGTTATTTACCACGTAGTGCACGAAGTTACTGCCGATGAACCCGCAGCCACCCGTAACGATGATGTTCTTGGGTTGGAAGTCCGCCATCCCCTAGTCCTCCTTCGTGGCAATCTTGCCCTCGGCCACGCGCTTCAGGTGCTGCCCGTAAACGCTCTTGCCGTAGCGGTCAGCGGCAGCCACAAGCTCTTCGCGGCCAATCCAGCCATTCTCGAAAGCAATTTCCTCGGGAACGCACACGGGCAAATCCTGGCTACGCTCAACAGCGCGCACAAATTCGCCCGCTTCATAGAGGCTTTCCATGGTGCCGGTGTCGAGCCATGCATAGCCGCGGCCCAGAGTGACAACGGAAAGGGTGCCGTCCTCTAGGTACATCTGGTTCAGCGTCGTAATTTCCAGCTCGCCACGGGCGGAGGGCTTAACCTGCTTGGCAAGCTCGCACACACGGGAGTCGTAGAAGTACAGGCCAGTAACTGCGTAGTTTGACTTGGGCTGCTCAGGCTTTTCCTCAATGGAAACAGCATTGTAGTCCGCATCAAATTCCACTACGCCGAAGCGTTCGGGGTCGTCTACGTGATAGCCGAACACAGTAGCGCCGCCATTTGTCTCAGCATCTTGAACCGCCTTGCGCAAGTGGCGACTAAGGCCGTTGCCGTAGAAGATGTTATCGCCCAAAACCAGTGCGCAAGGCTCGCCGGCAACAAATTCCTCGCCGATGATGAACGCCTGCGCCAAGCCATCAGGCGAAGGCTGTTCCGCGTAGGAAAGCGACACGCCAAATTGGGAGCCATCGCCCAGCAAACGCTGAAAATTGGGCAGGTCGGTAGGCGTAGAAATAATCAGAATGTCTTTGATGCCCGCCATCATCAGCACAGACAGCGGATAGTAGATCATTGGCTTGTCGTACACCGGCAGCAGCTGCTTACTGGTAACCGAAGTGAGGGGATACAGACGCGTGCCCGAACCGCCAGCCAGAATAATGCCTTTCATACAACTCCCGCCTAATTACCTGAAATGACTATTCTTCCTTTTGTTTATCATTGCTGTAGCGCTCAAATTTTTCGATCGCTAACTGCTGAGTTAGCTCACGTATCTTTGTATCCGCCTGGGAAATACGCATAGTGAGGCTGAAGCTTTGCACCAAAAGCACGAAAATAAAGAATAGGAATACGAAATTAACTGGTGCCATTGTCCCAACAAGATCAGACAGCAAATAAAAAATTTGAGGAAAAATGCTGACGACCAGAAGAAGAACCGCAAAACAGAACCAAAAAATAGAATCCTCAAGCTTTACCTTGGAAGTTCGAACCTTCTTCGCAATAAACCCAAGAAGCAATAGCGAAGCAAGGATAAGCGTGATACGTAACGCCGCTGTCATTTTGCAACACCACCTATGCGCTTACGAATAAGCTGCATAAACAGAATCGAGATAGCCATCCTGAGCATATATTTAGCCGACGTCCATGCGTTCAAGTAGCTTTCGCCGGCAAACCGTTCAGCCATTCTTACCGGAACCTCCACTACCTTAGCATCTGCTCTTTTTATCAAATATGAAACCGTATCGGGTTCAGGCCCGCAATTTAACCCACAAGCCATCAGTTCGATCATTCGCGCATTGAACGCTCTCATGCCTGAAGTAGGGTCTTTAATCGTTTTGCCCGTCGTAAGCCTAATTGCCCCTTGTATTAAATTGCTACCAAGCATTCTCATCGACCGGGGCTTAGATTCATTTACGAAGCGAGAGCCTATCGCAATGTCGAAATCGCGAATAGCATTTTCAAGCACAGGTATATATTCAGGTAGATGCTGGCCATCTGCGTCAAATTGAATTGCGCAATCATAGCCATGTCGATACGCGTATTTCATACCCGCCTGAAACGCACCCGCTAGACCTAAATTTGTCGGCAAATCCAAAAATGGATATTTGTTTTCACGGCAAATGCGAACCGTTCCGTCTTTCGATCCGTCATTAATGATTAGGTAATCGACCCCTGGAGCCTTTGCCTCAATCGAATCAATCGTCGCTTTTAGCGATTCTTCTTCGTTGAAAGCAGGGACAATCAGCAGTGTTTTCATCTGAATCGACATCTATCTTTCCCGCAAACTAATTAAACCTTTGCGCTCCCGAATACACTCTATTGATCATCTTCGCAATCGGTCTTGGCCAAAAACGTTCAAGCATCTCAAGGTCCTCAAGCGTTCTCGCGTTATCCGCGATGCATGCTGAAGTTTCAGACCCATCATGCACACGATGATACATCCTAACATGGGAATCGTATACAAAAGAACCGTCCAACCGAGAAAACCGCTCCCATGCGTCCCAATCCAGATTACTTCGGAACCCACTTTCAAACAACGGCATCTGAAGGTTGCTTACATCGTACGTGACCGATGGGCAGCAAATCGGATTACCGAAAGAAATAGGCAGACGCTTAACTAGCCCAGTAAACGTCAGCCTCTTTAAACGGTACGGAAGCATCATCCATTTTTTCGCATTTAAAAGAGGAGATCGCTCCACGCTTCTACCGTCTCTAATCTCGCCGTAATCAGAGAAATAAAGGAGGGGCTTTTTCATTCTATTGAGCATCGAGACTGCGTTGGAGGAATAGTCAGACAGATACACATCATCCTGATGGGCAATGGTTACATATCTCGTTGAAGTACAACCGATAGCAAAATTCCAATCGGCGGCAATCCCCGGTTCTCCACACCGCGAATACAGAGGAATTTGATATTTGCATGCAACCGACTCAATTAGAAGATTTGGAGTAGAAGTTGCAATCACAATCTCAGAGGAAGCACTTTGATTCACGAGGGACTTGACGCATTCCTCCAAATAGGGACTCTCCCCATATGCGCACACGACAAATGAATGGCTCATAACCGTCCTTTTCTTTTCCTTACTCCATAGAAAAAAATGCATAGAGAGCACAGACAGCAAATAACGTAGGAAAGAGATATCGAGAGGCTGACGCCATTCATTCCGAACAATTCCATCAACATAGGAGAGATGGCAGTGCAAAGAGCAACCGAAACAAATGAGGAAACAACTGCACCCTTTTGCATCCTAAGTACAACCAGCATATCAATCATAAAAATAGCAGCAGCTGTCATTCCAACGCAAACGACAACAAGAAATGACACTTCATAATATTGAGCGATATCGGCTCCGTAGATCAGGCCAAAGAAGAATTCACCGAACAATGCAAAAAAAGTAATGCACAGAACGACAAGAACCGAGAGACAAGCGAAGAAGCGAATAGAGATCAGAGAAATTTTTTTGTATTTTTTTTCCTTCCAGAACTCGGCAATCGGACCTAAGAGCGGGTAATAAAGATAGCCTGCAAGAAGCTGAACAACCACAGATGGGGTAGCTATTGCTGCATAGATTCCCAAGTAATAACTACCGTAAATTGTTCCATAATACTGCCGCGCATAAGTAACAACATATGTACAGAGCAGCATACTGAGAAGACCGGGAACACAGACAGCAAATAGAGCTTTGATTGGCTTTTTTCCGAAATCGAGTCCGAAGTTTTCAAGGCGTGACGATTTCCGATAATCAAAAACCACCACCACGGCAACCGTCGCAATGCTGATTAGCCAAATCGCCAAAGCAAGGTTGTTGGTCAGTTCGATGGTTATAGAAAAAATCAAAACCACTAGCACACCGCGTATCATCTGAGACTTTCCGACAATGTCAAGCCTGTTGTTACGCTGGTCTATACCATGAAATACATCAACGAAAGAATCGGCAATCTTGAAAGCAATATAGGCGACAACAACCTCAAGGCAATATGGCGCAACCGTCAATAAAGCATACCCAATAGAAATCAAGCAAGCAGCAAAGGAGGTCACGGCTCTAAAGGACACAAATTGCGAAGTAGAGAAGGAGCCTTCGACATCCGAAACCTGAATAGGCCGAAGATTAAACAGCGCTATTGTTGCCGTCAAATTGCCGATCGCCATCGCTATTGCTAGATTCCCAGACAGCTCTAAACTATCCCCTAGAACAACAACCAATACCGTTGTTAGCCAGTTTGCAACTGAGTATACAAGCGACCCCACGGCATTCCACGCAACACCATGAGCAAGAGAGAGCCCTTGATCCTTCATTCGGAAAGCACTTCATCCTAACCAGCATCACGACTGCAAAACAAAATAGCAAAAAAGCAATAGCAGTCCGCAAGAACAAATCATTTTATTTCGCCCTAGACTTCAGTTTTAAAAACGATGGTATAAGGCAATCGATGACCTTATATCTTAAAGAAGGAAAATGCTTTGTAGCTGCATTAAAGAGTCTCCATAAGATAAAATACATCTCCCAGCCCGCTTCAAGGGCAGTGTCCGCAAAAGGGGTCATCGATAGATACTTCGAATACTCCAGCCTGTACGCATGCGTGTTCCCCTTGCGCCACGGCCGTTCCTCTCCCAGATAATGCACGATTACGGGATCTTCCCTTGCGTCCATATATTCTTTTTCACTTGAAAATTGCGGCATCAAGCGATGCAAAAACGAATAAGGATAATAAGAGAAAACATTCGATGCATTATATTTGGGCGGGATCGCATCTATCTCCTCAGACAGAACAACATTAATAGCATCCTGGTCGTTTGCGAATAAGTAACTACCGTTTTTTGCGCAATAATCAAGTATTCTTGTCTCCACATCGTTTTCGCGCCACTTCTTCAAATCCACCAGAAGCACTCCGGCGTTAAAATAAGGTAATTGTTCAATGCCAAGTTCTTTCCTCCTCGGCCTTGAAGCAGTCGGCTCCATAGCCATAGAAAGAACACCTTCGGCGGGATTGCTATCCCATAGATTAAGCAGAGATCCTCTAACGATTGTGTCGCCATCGAGATACAGTACCTTGTCGATATCCTGAGGCAAAAGCCTTGCAATAAGCAGCCTTGCCATAACAATCCCATTCCATGCTCCCGTATCAACGCCAAAACCGGTAGCAACCACGGAGCCGTCAATGTCGATAAAGTGGATATGCCTCCCATATCCGGCAACGAACCGCGAAAGGATCTCCTTGTTATCACTTGCGATGCCGTCGCCGAATACATAAAAATCAACGTGGTTAGCATCTTTATTGTTCTCGCATATTGAACAGATTCCTGCAGCTAGTTGAGGTATGAAATTGTTGTTTACGGTATACAGAATGTTCACTTCTTGCCATCCAAACACTATGAGCCAAAAGTCCATTCAGACTTATCGGGAAAGACAATCTTTTTCGGTAAATGCGTATGCCTTTCCTCAATGGGGGGTAGGGCAGTCCAATCACCATACATTAACTCAAGGTATCTCTCCGCATTGCAGGGACCAGGAAACTTCAAACCCTCAAATTCCAACTCACAGACAGGAAACAATACCTCTTCCCCTATTGGAGGGGCATATCCAGCAAAAGGAAGACACTCCAACACGCCCGAGCCCTCAGTCCCCCTCTGCGCCTCGAAATCGAAACGCTTCTGAATTCTTTGAGGGGTAACGAATGGCTTTACCAAAAAATGCCCAATGCGACATAGTAATTTCTCTAACTTACCTATTAAGCCTATATGGGGAACTTCAACATTGCCTAAATAGTACATATACATTAGTTTTTGGAGGTTCGCACATCTGCGTTCCTGCTTGGTGCGGCGTTCTGGATCATTGTGTAGATAATCATAAGGAAATATATCAATATATATGCCCTGCGAGCCTCCTGCCTCTTCGGTTGTCTGAGTGGCAAAAACCGTCTCGTCCTTGTACATTTTCGCGAATAAAGACGTGTATCCATCATCTTCGGATGTATGGATAGAATAACCCTCCGGAAAGCCATCTTTAGACAAAGCAAGAAGACGCTCGTAGTCCTTTCGCGGAAGCCCAACATCGATATCGTCATCCCAAGGAATAAAGCCCTGATGCCTCATCGCTCCCAAACATGTCCCAGAATCGATAAACCAGGTTATATTATTTTCATTACACCATTTTTTAAATACTAAAAGAATTTCCAGTTCTGTGGCCTGAAGTTTTTTCAAGGCAGCCTGCTGCGACATCGACATATTTTCATCTCCTTGGCTGATACCCAGTTTATGCATGTTTCGCCAAAATCCATTAATCCAATTTTACTGATTTACATTTAGGTATCTACCTCAGAGGCGCGGCATCGACATCGGCAAGCTCTAATTCCTCGGCCTTTCCACGACTAGCAAATTAGCAAAAGATTGCACAAACGCCGCCGAAAGGAGGATACGGACAATTTCCTAGCCCGACCACAAAGCACAGCCCAAGCTCCCGCGGTACTCGTTCGGTCCCATCCAGCCCAAGGACTCCTTGATCCGCCCGACCAGTCCCGATGGCTGATGAACCCCTCATCCGCCGCGTTGTCGGAACTGCATGAACCTGAAATCAGATTCATAGGGGACAAGGCCCCATACGCAGCGTAGACGCCCAGCACGCCAGATCCGTTCGCCGCAGAGTCCAACGGGCTCGCATCAACACTCAAAAACCGATTTCGGCCGATCATAACCGTGTTGGCAAAACCATAGGAATACTGCTCCGTCTATGACAAGAGCCCACAACGCCACTGGACTACGCGCAAGGCTATTCGAACTCGGCGTCTATTCTGGTTTGGTTGATACGGTCGGGAAGCGAATTGCGATATACCCAGACTACCAGGGTGCATGGTCACCACTAATTGAAGCCCGATGCGTTTTCAGGACGCCGGCAACACCTACAATAAAAGGCCCTTATTCAAAAACAAGCTTTTACGAAGCCTTCTTTAAGCACCAATAGCAAAACTTGTTGGTACGCTCTGATTCCGGGCGAGCGCTTCTTCCATACAATTCTTGCTTCAGAAAGTGAGCTTGGGAATAATCTCTCGCATGGCCGCATTCGCCTTCCTGCTGGAAATGCCCAATGAATTTATAACAATGCTAATAAAGGGGCTGGGGTTGCCATTTGATAAACGCTTATTCCTCTGGAGGGAAGAAAGAAAACGTAACAATCAGTTAGTGTTCAATAATTAAATTATCTTTACTAAAATGAACAGAGGCATTATGATTCTTCCGTGAAACGAAAGGAATCATAATGCCTCTATCTCGAAATGCTTTCTCGGTTATTTCTTCTCTCCTCGGTAGCGGATGCTCAAGTCAACGCCAAATCGCTGACGCATCAGGGTTATCGCTTGGTCTTGTTAACGAAACATACAAAAGCTTGTTTGAGCTGGGGTACGTGGAGGACTATGCAGTTACCGATTCGGGTATGGAAGCGCTTCTTCCGTATAAAGTAGATAATGCAATCATCCTTGCGGCCGGTCTCTCAACCAGGCTTGCGCCTATTTCCTACGATCGCCCGAAAGGGACGTTGCGCGTCCGCGGGGAAGTGCTAATCGAGCGTCAAATCAGGCAGCTGAAAGAAGCCGGAATCAACGACATTGTAATGGTCGTCGGGTACAAGAAGGAAGAGTACTTCTATCTTGAGGACAAGTTTGGCGTAACGCTCGTCTCGAGCCCTGAGTATATGGAGAGGAATAATCATTCCTCAATCTGGGCGGCAAGGGAGTATTTAGGGAATTCGTATGTTTGCGTTTCCGATTGCTACTTTGCGGATAATCCGTTCCGTCGGTATGAATACGATTCCTATAACGATGCTATATGGTCGGATGAGACGCCAGACAAGTACTTTCTTGACGTAAAGGGAAAGAATAACAGGATTCTATCTGCTTCTTTGGGCGGGTCAAACGGCTGGACCATGGTTGGCCACGCGTATTGGGACTCAGATTTTTCTTCTCGCTTTTTGGCGATTCTTCAGAGTGAGTACTTTCGCCAAGAGACAAAGGAAAAGCTGTGGGATGAAGTATTCTTTGCGCATACTCAGGAGCTCTGCATGTGCGCACGCTTTCTTCCGAAAGGCTCCGTCTTCGAATTCGATTCGTTGGACGAAATCCGCAATTTCGATCCTGAATTTATCTGCAATGTTAGCTCGGATGCATTGGATAACATTTGCGCTACGCTTTCTTGCGAAAGAAGCCAAATTGAATCGGTTGACCCAATCAAACAGGGCTTAACAAACCTTTCTTTTTTCTTCTCCGTTAATGGGGAAGGGTATGTTTACCGCCACCCAGGACCCGGGACGAACAAACTAATCAATAGAAAGGCCGAGGCCTTTGCTCTCAAGAAGGCTTTCGATCTCGGTCTCGATAATACATTCGTGCATATCGATCCCGAAGAGGGATGGAAGATTTCTAGGTTTGTGCCCAACTGCCATGAGCTTGATTACGGGAATCGCAAGCAAGTGAAAAGCGCCCTGCAAATGGCTCGCCGGCTTCATCAAAGCGGAGCCGTATCGCCGTATTCTTTCGATGCATACCTAGAATCGAAGAAAATTGTGCATTTGCTTGAAGAGAATGGTTGGAACTTCCCTCCCGATTTCGAAGACCTTTCATCGGCAATGGATCGCCTTGTTGGCCCTATGAGGGCAGGAGCGGGGAATCCCGTGCTTTGCCATAACGATTTTTATGCGCCGAACTTCCTTGTAAACAGTGTCCAGATATCCCTTATCGACTGGGAATACGCTGCTATGGGTGATTACGGTAATGACTTCGGCAATTTTGTTGCTCAGAGTAATCACTATTCTGTTCGCGAAGCCCTTGATTTGATGCCACTTTATTTTGGATTTGAGCCAAGCGAGTCACAGCGTTTTCATTTGCTTGCCTGCACCGCGATGATTGGCTGGTATTGGTATGTTTGGGCAATGTTCAAGGAGCTCAGCGGCGCTCCAGCGGGTGAGTGGCTTTATGTTTGGTATCGTTCCGCAAAGGAATTCTCCTCGTATTCCCTGAGCCTTTTGGACGATGCGGTGAAGTCCCTGCCTGAACTTCGCGAAGGCGAATTCAACGCACTCGTTCAGCTTGAGCGAAACCTTGGCGATGCAAACTGCGATTCCGAAGTTGAAGACATCAACAAAGAAACCTTGCTATCCTTGACTGACAAAAAAATGGTTTCGGATAAGGGAATTACACCGCGTGGAATTGCGGCTCTGGAGCCATATCGAGTTCAGCGAGCCGTGCTGCTTGCCGCCGGTTTTGGAAGTCGGTTGCTCCCGGTTACCGTAAACACCCCAAAGCCGCTTGCTCGCGTGAACGGCGTCCGAATAATTGATAGGCTCATAGATGCCGTTATTTCTGCTGGTATCGATGAAATATATGTTGTTCGAGGCTACCTTGCAGAAGAATTCGACCAGCTGCTTGCGAAGTATCCAAATATTCGCTTCATAGAGAATCCTTTGTATGGTTCAACAAACAATATTAGTTCCGCTGTGGCATCTTGCCACTTGTTTGAGAATGCCTATGTGTTTGAGAGCGATTTGTTGTTGACGAATCCGCGGCTAATAACGAAGTACCAGTATCGTTCTAATTACCTTGGCATAGCCGTTAACAAAACGGATGACTGGTTTTTTGACGCTGATGAGGACAAGGTAATTACCAATCTCGCAAAGGGGAAACCTTCCTCTTGTTGGCAAATGGTCGGCGTTTCTTACTGGACCAAAGAAGACGGAGAAAAGCTCGCAAGTGATATCCCTGCTATTTTTGGGCAGCAAGACGGCAAGCAGATTTTTTGGGACGATGTTGCCTTGATTCGAAAACGAAAGGATTATTGCGTACATGTGCGTCCATGCCGCGAAGAAGACATCATCGAAATTGACGATTTTGAGGACCTTCAGCGAATTGATCCTTCGTATGTTGTAAAGAAAAAGGGCCAATAACGCAGAGAGCGGAAGAAAGGTTGAAATGGAAGCTAAGAAGCAGTCGGAAGAATACTTCGAAAAACGGTCCCTCAAGAAAGGCGCAGTCGGTTGGCCTTTGCTGCTTGGACTGGGTGTCGCGTATGTGATTTCGGGAGACTTCTCAGGATGGAACTATGGCATCGAGTATGGAGGTTGGCTCGGGCTTGCTATTGCTTTTGCTCTTATGGGGCTTATGTACGTTTGTACGGTTCTTGGAGAAGCAGAGCTTTCTTCTGTTCTCCCAACAGCTGGTGCTGGTTTTGCTTTTTCCCGTTGCGCCCTTGGGCGCTTCGGCGGTTTCGTAACAGGGCTCGCAATCTCGGTTGAGTATATTTGCGCGCCTGCTGCAATTTCGACGTTTATTGCAAATTACTTTCTTGCGCTTGGTCTGCTTCCCGAGGACTTTCCAACAATTGCCGTCGTTGCTGTTGTGTTCATTGCCTTTATTGCGATTCATATTCTTGGCGTCGGTGAGGCTCTCAAGCTCATGCTTGTTGTCACTTTGGTTGGAGTGGTTGCCCTCCTTACTTTTGCTATTGGCGTTGTGCCCTCGTTTGATCCTTCGAATCTTTTCGACATCGCTCCGGACGCCGGAGGCACAGCCCTCCTCCCTCACGGTCTTGCGGGCTTGATGGCTGCGCTTCCATTTGGCATTTGGTTCTTTCTGGGCATAGAAGGCGTTCCTCTAGCTGCGGAAGAAGCTAAAGACCCGAGAAAAGATATTCCGCGCGCAAACATTGGAGCGATGCTTGTTCTGATATTCACTGGTTTGCTCGTACTTATATTTGCTGCTGGTGTAACGGGCGCAAGTGTTATGGGCGGCTCCTCGGCTCCTCTCGTCGATGCTTTGAATTCGGTTGGAAACGGGTCGTTTGCTTTGTTTGTAAACGTAGCTGGCTTGTTTGGTCTTGTCGCTTCGTTCTTTTCCCTGATTTATGCGGGGTCAAGAGAAGTATTTGCTCTATCTCGTGCTGGATATCTGCCCACATTTCTTTCTCTGACTGGCGGAAGGAAAACGCCGGGAATGGCACTTTTGCTTCAGGGCATCATTGGCTTCTTGCTAGTAGTCCTCGTCCAGGACGGTGATCTTCTGCTGAATATGGCTGTTCTTGGTGCATGCATAAGCTATGCGATGGTCAATCTGTCTCATATTGTTTTGCGTCTTCAGCGTCCAAATATGGAACGTCCGTATAGGACCCCTGGCGGTAAGGCCACAACAGGTGTTGGTCTCACCCTCTCTTGTGTTGCGATTGCCTCGACATTCTTCGTGGATACGAGTGCCACATTTGCAGTTGTTGTTGTTTTGGTCCTTGGCGTTGTTTATTTCTCTATATATGCAAAAAAGCACTTGGTTGAAAATTCTCCAGAAGAAGAGTTTGACAAGCTTAGAAGCGCCGATGGAGAGCTAAAGTAAGGGAGCTATCTTTAATAGACGACAAAGTGGTAGTGCCAAAAATGTCAATGTGATCTGTGTCAAGTTTTCGGACATGGAGGATGAGGAACTAGACGGCAATGGGAAGCGACTCCGATTCAGGCTTCGCGTGCTCGAAGAACGGCTACATGGCATACGCGGGCACCTTGTAACCGATGGTCGAGGGGGCCTTCTCCGGTTGCAGTCGGCCTTGATGAGCTCGATGACGGCATGATTGGCGGCCCTGGTAGCGAAGCTTGCCCTGTAGTGCATCTCGTTCTTCAACGTGGCGAAGAGCGACTCGGCCATGGTGCTGCCGTGGCAGTTGCCGGTACGGCTGCACGACAGGCACACGGTCGTTTGGCGCGCGCCCACTCAGCGGGCGTCCTGTGGCGTATTGGGAGCTCCTATCGCTGTGGAAAATGGCGTTTCCGGCCACGTACCTGTGCGACATCGCCGACTCCAGCGCCGTCGCCGCGATGTCGGTGGTCATGCGGTCGGAGAGCAACCGCTAACCACCATGCGCGTGCACAGGTCGACCACGGTGACTAGGAAGAGCCAACCCTCCCTAGTACGAAGGTATGTGATGTCGCCAACCAGCTTGTAGGTGAAAACTGAGCTCGTGAAGTCGCGGCGCGCCAGATCGGGGCGATGGGTGGCCGAATTTAGCATCCTATCGAAGAATTAAGGGCTGGCGAAACCATAGGAACGCCCCTCCCCCTAAAAACGAAAACCCAAAGGATTAGCTCCAATAATTCTTGTTCGATAACGCCGTTCGGCGACAAATATCTTCGATTAATCGGGGCAACCAAAACCCGAGCAATAAAGAATCATTCGTCCCAACAAATCCATCGATAGCCTTGGAACTGTAGTCGTTTGTCGGCACAAATGTTACGCAGAGTTATAGAAGGATGCTTCTTTAACTCTGCCAATCCATGCCTTACATCAAGTTATCACCTGCAGTAAATCTCATATCCATAAAAATCGATTTTGATCTGTCTCCGCGGATTGCCAAAAACATCATGTTAATGCCTAATATCGCGACAAATCTAGCTTTCACTTTTATCAGCATGCTTCGCAACCAACCGAGAACCTCGACGATGAAGCCTACCACCGCCACAAACCACCGCTTCAACTCGCCGATACAATCCGACCCATCCAGCAATGCCAAGCATCACAAAGAAAGGCGCGTATAGGAATAGATACCTCGCACGACACTCAAATATCATCAAGAATATAGCCAAGGCAACTAACGCAAGATAGGCCGTCAGTTCTCCCTTCTCGGTTTTCTTTCGTAAAAAACCGAGCACCATACCGCAAAGAACCATCAGCCACATCGTCTGGTTCATACCTTGGAAAACTTTTGCATTTGCCGTTCCATCATCTACACAAGAGAAGGAACCAACCCCGTAATAAGAAGCAATGCGTCCGCCATCACCATGTAAGGCAATCCAAAAATGCCCCTCGTCACCCCAAGCAAAAGTTCCATCCGCAAAATTACACAACGTCTTTTCCAGCGATAATTCAACCAAGCCCAGAGGGCCCATTTCCGCTATTCGGCTCCCCCACTCCTGAATGTTCATGGCTTGTCGACTTGCCTTATCGGGGCATAACCGCGATGCAACAACATCGTCCTCAGAATAAACACCTTTTGTTTGAGCGTTTGCGCCCATCATCAAAAAATGAGTCATCGAGTAAGCTCTCTCGGGATCCAACTCGGGTCCTAGATTCTTAACAGCAGCAGTTGCGCCAAAAGCTATAGCAAGTCCGAGAACAAACGGCAACAATGTAGCGAATGCAGGATTCGCACTCAGTCTTTTTCTTTCAGCATCCCTGCGAATGATGCCCAGGCACAACTCAACAAACAGCAGCGCGAACAAGACAAAGATCGCCGTTGGCTTTATTGAATAGCCCACAAAAGAGAAGAAGGCTATCAACGCCCATTTGACTCTTCTATTGTCCAAGCAGCAATAGCAAAACAGGACAACGGAAGGGCACAAGATGCCATATGAATCCGAATAAGGCACTAAAAACCACGGAGAAAAACCTACAAAACAGAAAGAAACAGCAAGCGTTGCATATCCAGCCGCATATCCAAATATTGATCTTGCAGCCTGAGAAGAAAACCATAATGCCAGAGTCACGCAAAGGCAGCCGCCAAGCACAAGGCTGAGATATCCAGACTGAAGCCCAAATAACGACCCTACATAAGCAACAATGCGAAACAGGCCATAAAGAAATACTTGGTTAGGATACTGAGAAAGATAGGGCGTCATGGCATCAGGGGAATCGACCCTTACCATTGCGCCCACGTCCCATCCAGTTTCAAACCACGTTGAGCGCACAATATAACACTGGGCTAGCAGCAAAATAATCGAGCATACCGACGTCAGTAAGACAAAAGTTGATTTTTTCGCAAGCAGCTTTCTGGCACCAGCAAACTTCCCACGCAGCAAAAAAGCCATAAGAAGAACGGCCGCAACACCAACTATCCCAACAGTAAATAATAGCCACTGCCTATCTGCCGTATACGAATGCTTGCAGGCATAATCAACTGGACCCGAAAAAAACAGTACTACGAGAAGGATGATTCCAAAAAAAACCGCGGCGATATTTCTTATAATTTTGGGTGCCTCTGTCTCTTTTGGTATTTGACCGAAAGTTCGCGTCGTCACGCTATTCCTTCCAAGTGCGCTCCGCCACAATAAAACGCGGCCTATGCTTCGATTCAAGGTACAGCTTCCCGATGTACTCGCCAATCACACCAAGGGCAAGAAGCTGCAATCCGCCAAGCAAGCAAATCATACAAACCAAGCTCGACCAACCGGCAACCGTTGCGCCCATGCAGGCAGAAACAACCGCCCAAAGAACGCCAACAAGTCCAACAAAGCTAAACACAATGCCAATCGCTGCTATAAGATGAATAGGCTTAACAGATAGACTGGTTATTCCGTCAAAAGCCAGATGGATCATCTTGCTTAGAGGGTAATGGCTTTCACCTGCTATGCGCTCTTCCCTGCTATACTCCACGGTACTGCTAGGGTAGCCAACCAAGGGCACCATGCCACGGAGGAACAAGTTAACTTCATTGAATTGAGCCAAGCCATCGAGAGCTCGTGCGCTCATCAAACGATAATCGGCATGGTTGAATACGGCCTCTACGCCCATGAGATTCAACACTTTATAAAACCCTTCGGCAGTAAATCGCTTAAACGCGGTATCCGTGTCTCGCGAGCTGCGCACGCCATACACCACGTCAAAACCATCGTTGAATTTCAGAACCATATCGTGGATCTTTGAAATATCGTCTTGCCCATCACAATCTATAGACACCGAAATATCGCATTTACTGCGGCATTCCATCAGTCCGGCAAGTAGTGCATTCTGATGTCCACGATTTCTACTGAGGGAAACGCCCTCGAAAATTGGCTCTCTTGCCAATTCCTGAATTATCTCCCAGGTTTTATCGCTCGATCCGTCGTTGATAAACAGGATCCTGCTCCCTTTAGCAACAAGACCATCACTTATCAGGCTTGCAACAGCCTCCTTGAACATAGGAGCCGTTATAGGAAGTACATCTTCTTCGTTATAGCAGGGAATCACGAGCCAAAGCGTGGGCAAACTATCAGCCAAAGCTGATTTTTCTTCCATCAAAAAGCACCCTAACAAGTAATCAATGCCAATGCCTATCACGGGAAACCAAGCGAATCCCGAAAGCCATTTTTGCAACAACCATCAAAATCGCTCAGGCCCGACAACCGAGCCTGAACACTAATTCATTAATTATAGATAACCACAGTTGTACCAGCGTAGATATTGCTATAAATCCACTGTGCACTCGGATACGACATCCTTAAGCATCCATGGGAAAGGCTGTTGCCGAGCTCCGCGTCAGAATTCAAAATGGTGTGGAAGAAATAACCGTTCCAAATTTGCGTACACCATTTCGCACGGCTGTCGGTGCTCAATGACATCCTCTTACCACCAGTTGTTCTGTAGTATCCGGTTATTGTTGGAGTGCTAGGAGCACCGGTCACGCAGCTCCACCAATATTGAAGAGTCCAGTTGTTGGCAGACCCACGAAATACGCCAACACGGTGGGTAGAGCGGTCAACGCCAATAAGCCACTGAGTACCGCTTCCATATCCCCAGATTTTATTTTGCATTGCCTGCCTGTCAGAAGGCATCGGCGGCGTATAGACAGTTTGTTCCAAACAGAAGCGCTGGTTTGCCGCACCAGTCTTTTTTTCAACACGAATACTTGCGCCGTCAGAGGGCGAAGGGGATCCAACAGCAAGCACAACATCTCTGTTCTGAGCGGACTCGAAAACAAAACCGCCTTCTTTGTCATAAGCGACATACCATTTCTGGTTCAACCCATTGTGCCAAGAATACTGAGCGACCCGTGTGCCGTCGCTCACCGTTCCCCCGCTAACATCCAGCACCTTGCCATTAGCGGCATTACTAATGCGATACGTGCCATCTCCGTTACCACTTAGATTCCATTTTTGGTTTCCGCCATTGTTTGACGTCCATGTGGTAACAGTTGCCCCATCCTGCGTTGAAGCGTTATTTAGATCTACGACCTGTCCATAGTTCGCACCGGAGTGAAATACGTACGTTGCCGTTTTCACTAATTCTGTTGGCTCGAAAATAAACTTTTGAGCAGTGGAGTTATTCCTCTCGTAAACCTGAACATTCGTACCGTTTGAGTTGCTGCCTCCTTTAACGTCAAGCACCTTTCCTGTAGCAATGTTCTGGAGAACAACCGCCCCAGCATCAATATCAACCGGCGTCCACATCTGCTCCCCGGATCCATCGCTGAAAGAAGATTGGACCACATTGCTTCCCGATACGGACAGGTATTTACCCGAGCAGAGAGATTCAAATGTATAAGTATTCTCCATCCCGGAAACAAGCTTGACTTTCCATTTCTGGTTCAGATTCGAATTGGAACTGTAAATAAGAGCATTTGCGCCATCAGCCCTTGACGCATTATCGATATCGACTACTTTGCCTTGATCTTTTCCATATGCAATTTTAAATACTCCCTCTTTAAGAAGGTCGGTCCTCTTGGTCAAGAAAAAAGAAATATTCTCGCCTGCTCCCCCGTCTCTACCAGAAAGAGAAACGTTCGAATCAACTTCAGCAGAACCAAGCATTAAACCATTAGCCGCGCACGCAAACGAGTACGAGCCATCCTGGTTCTTCGTAATTTTCCATTTTTGACTCATCGAGTCTGAAATGGCTCTTTGCTGAGCAGGTACGCCCGGAATAACGCTACCGTCTTTGAGCTCAAGAGCCTTTCCTGAAGATGCAGATATCAACCTGTAAAAGCCATTTTGGTATTCCAACTTGAAGAGCTGATTGAGGTTCGAATTCTTGTTGTAGAGAAGAGATTTAGCGCCATTGTCAGAAGAGGCATTGAAAATATCAACGCATAGAGAAGAATCGGCGACAGGCGAAATCTCGTACCATCCTTCAAACCCAAAATCTTCCGATTCGGATACCGGGGCGATATTGGTCGAGACCAGGCTGAAGCGCTGGTTGGCGCCGCCGTTGTAGCGGTACATCTCGGCCTTGGTGCAGTTGGATGCGCCGCCCCCGGCCAGGTCGATGCAGTAGGACGGGTCGATGGCCGAGCGGATGCTCAGGCCGGAGCCCTCACGCTGCACGATCCACCTCTGGTTGAGCGCCCCGGTCGAGTCGTACTGGAGGACCGCCGCTCCGTTGGATACGTTGCGGTTGTCGTTGTCGAGGACCTTGCCCGACCCGACGCAGGTCACCTTGTAGAACCCGGTGTCGTCGTCCCTCTCGAAGCGGAATATCTGGTTGTCGGCCATGTGGGACTCGTACACCTCGAGGCGGGCGCAGTTCGCGGTGGAGGCGCCGGCGATGTCGAGCACCTGCATGGGGTCGACCTGAGAGGACACGACGTACTCCCCGTCGGACACCACGCGCTCGAGCGCGGCGGGCTCCAGGGAGAACACCTGGCCCCGCCCGTCGGCGACGGTCGAGGCGAAAGCGTTCGACCCGGGGCCGGCGGAGGCGCCGAGGGTCAGCGCCAGCCCGTTGGCCTTGCAGACCAGGCGGTAGCCGCCCTCGCAGCGCTGGACCGCCCAGCGCTGGTTGTCCGAGGCGTAGTCGGACCATTGGAGAATGTTCGTGCCGGGCACTATGTTGCCGTGGTCGACGTCGAGGACCTTCCCGCTGTTGAGGTTGCGCACCTCGTAGAAGCCGTCCTCCTTCAGGGTGAAGCGGAACTTCTGCGAGGCCAGGCCAGCCGAGGCCGTCGCCTGCACGTTGCCGCCGTCGCCGGTCGCGGAGCCGGACACGCCAAGGGCGACCGAGCCGTCGGAGCCCAGCGACACCGAGTAGACCCCGTCGTCGACCGTGCGGCCGCCCTCGACCTCGGGCGCGACGGTCGAGACCAGGCTGAAGCGCTGGTTGGCGCCGCCGTTCACCTTATACAGGCAAACACTCACTCCTTCGTAAAATGAGCCACCGGTCACATCAAGACAATAGTCGGTATTAATTGCGGGTTTAACAACAAGAGCACCACCGCTCTCGGCAATTTGCCATAGCAGCGTCTTGTCATCTACCGAATACTCCTTCTGAACAACAGCTTGGCTGTATCGCCCACTCGAGCCGACCAAGCCCAAATAGCGAGAGCTCTGCATGTTTTTGATTCTTACGTACCCACTACCGCTATCGCGCTCAAGCACAAACTTTTGTTCTTCGCCCATAGTTGAAGAGCAGATTTTCAGCGAAGTTTCGGATGCCGAGCCATTAGAGCCGACCTGGAGAACGCCCATTCCATCCAGCTCCGATTTAAACAAATACTGCCCATCCGAAACCGAATTCGGTGCTTTATTAATTGAGACGAAATTATCTTCTATTGGATAGATATTCGACTGAATGTAACGAAGACAGTCAGCTTTTTCGCTCTTGTACCGATTCTGCCAACCGGTCCAGTAGACGGATTGCTTGGGATAGCGCTTCGCAACGTTATTGACGACATAGTCGCAGAGGGTAGTTACAAAAGCTTCGTCCGACATAGAGTCATTGATGCCAGAATTCTTGAAGAACCAATTTGCACCATAGTAATTGCCATTGTTGATATACGAGGCACCGCCTCCCGCGCCAAACAAGTTGACCATGCCCCAGCAAAGGCCCTTAATGCAATCGGGGCGGTTGTCCAGGTTGATTCCAAATGCTTTAAGGCAACCACGAGCACCTAACGACCCGTTGTAGGAATCAATGTATGCCCAGCCATTCTGAAGGTTGGAAAACTCGGTGGGGTTCGCCTTGTATGCAGCATGCCACGCGGTATTGAGGTCGTTGCCCAATTGGGTGAATGCGCCGTTGGAGCGAGTTGCGCCCGTCACATCCCATCCGTAGCGATCGCCAATAACCTTTAAAGCGCTGTAGGTTGAAGGGTTGTAGTTATACGCAGCTTTCAGGAAGCTACCCAGGCCATACCTGTTGTCAAACTGAAAATAGCCCATGGCATGATAGCCATCGCCCGAGCTAAGGCCTTGGTCATAATTGCAGCTGCTTTCATATTTGCAGAAATACAGCATTTCAGAGCTGAAGCTCATTGGCTGAAGGTTGGAGCCGTTAGCGTATGCTTCGATTTCGTTGGTATCGGGCGGATAAACATCCGCGATGTCGGAAGGATCATCAAGCCCATCAACCCAAATCGCCAGCTTGCCATCACTATAGTCAGGGGCAGACAATTCCTGCTCGTTGGCGAATTCATCATCGACACCAAATCCAGCATCTTCCCCGCCAGAGACAGAACCACTGGAATCCATTCCGCCTTCGGAATCGCCTGGATCCGGCTTTGAAGCAACCCCGCCATCCGCGAATTCGGACTCATTGGAAGCCGATGCATCGGAGCTAGACTCGGTTGAATTCGAGCTTGAATCCGAAGGGTCCGCAAATGCTGAATAAGGAAGAAGACCCATAACTAGAGTGAAGGAGAAAAATACGCTTAGCAGCTTTTTTCCGACAGCCATACGAATTGCCTTTCGTTAAACACACGTTCTTAACATCATACAGAAGATTCACAAAGCCTCAGGCCCACAGCGTTGAACGAAACATTATTTAAGCTAATTGCTCCAGGAAACAGCGTCAAACACGCATATCAGGGCGACTCAATATTTCTTTCTGGTTTCGCATGCGTCATTATCTAAGTCGCAAATGGCATGCCTTGTCTTACCTTAAACCGCAATGGACAGCATCCCGTTAAGTGAAATACGAACATATGCCCGCCCTGCTATGGGCTCAGTGACGTCACGGAGGTGAAGCAACGCACCGTCAAGGTCATTCATGGGCATTACAAAACCCTAGCGCACACACTCGATGATCACTCGTCCTGGAATATCTGAATCCTGCTGGAGCAAAGAAAGTCAACTTGCAATAAAGCCGCCCGAAAGCGGCGCAAGAGACGTCAATAGGGCCGGAACGACTCAGATCAGTCCCGCCAACCTCCTTATCGGAGCGGTGACGGCTCTACCTATCTTATAAGAGCGGGAGCCCAGTATTCCTTCAAGCTCGCCCTCAAGCCGCGCTAACCTGTCGCGCATTTTGGCCATCTCAGCATCTTGTTCGCTGTTTCTCTTCCAGGAAGCCCATTCAAGCCAATCCAGATACCAAGCCTGATCGTCCAAAGCATACTGTGCCATCCTCCGAGAAAGCAACAAATAGTCCTCCAGCTGCGAAAAAACCAGCGTCCTATACTGCTCCAGAAGGGAGCTGTCGCACCCTGCCACTTCCGCCTTTTCCGACAGGGAAAAATGTGGCTCAATTTGAGCCTTGGTGTAGTCTGCGATTTCCCTTAATCCGCTTATCGTTCTCATAGAATTGCTATTTGCCACAATGGCATCTACAAAATGACGCGAAAAAGTACCCTCGAACAAATCAGAAACGCCTCTCCTGCACAAGGAGATCCACAAAGACTCAAAAGCATAAGCAAAGCAAAGCGGGCTTTTATCATTTGTCGATTGAAGACTCGCGCGATTCGTAACACGATAATGGACCAGCTGCCTATCCAAAGGCGAGATCCTTTCAGCAAGGGCAAGGGCCGTGCAAGTAAACAAGAGGTCATTGGTTCTCTCGATTTCCTGAAAGGTTATTTTCTTCTCGAGAATAAAATCCCTTTTAAATAGCTTGTTCCAGGTATAGTTCCCAAACAAACCAAAAAGATTATCTGCTGCCTCCTCTGACGAAAAGCATGAAGATGGAACCTCGCCTTTCTTGAAGACCCAGGCTGCCTGGCGGTTTGCATCGCGGTTCTCGTCATAGAGCCATGCGCCAAACGCCACAATATCAGCGTCGTCTTCACTTGCTTTCGCCAATGCAAGCTCAAGCATATTCGGCTCGAAAAAATCATCCGAATCCAAGAAAGAAAGGTATTTACCCTCCGCCATGGCGAGCCCTATATTACGAGCTGCACCAGCTCCCTTATTCGGTTGCTCGATTACCTTAATTCGCTCGTCCTTGCTTGCGTATTGCGCCAATATCTCCCCAGATGAATCGCTAGATCCGTCGTTTATAAGCAAAACCTCAATATCACCAATGGTTTGATTCACGATGCTATCGATGCATTGGGGCAAATATTTTTCGGCATTATAGACCGGAACGATCACCGAGACAGATGGAGAGCGCAAAAATCCTCCTAACATTGTATTTCCCTTTAAACGTTATAAAGGACGTTCGGTATTAGCAAAAGCTCTTCGCTATAATCTTTTGATCTTCAGCGGTAAATCGAGTTCTGTCCCCAACAAACACAACGCGTTCTGGCTCCTTTTCAGCAACATAGCCAATCGCATGAGCAACGCTGTCCAGGTCCTGTGGGTCTTCGAGCATTACCCGCTGCCCCTTTATTGCAGAATAAGGACCCACCGTAAGAGAATCGGCAGGATACCAAATCGAAGAGCACACAATTCCATGACGAGTTATCCTTTCGTCAATCCAATCGTTGATTAGCGAATTGGCCTCATACGGCCCATTTCCGCAGAACCGTATCGCCATTTTTCCCCTAGCTCGGATACGATCAAGAACCCCATCGGGCATACAACGCGGCCCCGCGAATATTAGGGCGCTTTCGTTTTCGCTGATAAGGGCTTCTTCAGTATATTGATCTAACGGCTCTTCTATTTCCTTTAGGAGAACAGGGCATTTCGCCATGTAGGCATAAGGGGAAAATGTGACCATATCTCCCAAGCATCCCTCATAGGTCAGAGCAACTTCTTTCCCCCAAAAGGAATTTCGCAGTCCATACTCGTAAATAGCACGCGAAGCTCCTTTCGCATCCGCGCCAACTATGTGTTCGATCGCTGCTCCTGGCAACAAATCCCTGAGTTCTTTTTGAATCGGCTCAAGAGCAAACGTCCCGCCATCGACAATCACAATCACGGCAGGGTCGAGGCGCATGACCTCCTGAACCGTCGTATCGGGTACTCTGTCATCTTGGAGAAGGAGAATGGGGGCCTTCAACGCGCCCGCAAGTCCGTTTGAAATAAGAGGCATAATACTGTGTTCCCCCGATGCAAGAACAACAGACTTTGCCCCTTCAGGGAAAGCCTTATTAGAAAGCTTCGCCGCGATACCGTAACGCGTATCGGCCTCGATTGATTCCACCTTGCTCATATCGGGCTTCTTCGGATCTTGCAAGGTCCCGAACACAATCTGTTCCGATCTTTTACTGCCCACATGGCCGCCCAGCACGCGATACGTCTGGCACACTTCCTTTGCCGTGCCCGCCATGCGCAGATGGCCCTTTTCGATCCATACCGCCTTGTTGCACAAGCGCTCGATCTGGTCATTGTTGTGCGAAACGATGAGCACCGTCACGCCGTGCTCTTTGATCAGCTTCGTAATGCGGTCTTCACACTTCTTCTGGAACATGAAGTCGCCCACGGAAAGCACTTCGTCAACGATCAGAATCTCGGGCACGATAACCGTAGCAATTGCAAAGGCGATACGCGCCACCATGCCGGAAGAGTAATTCTTCATGGGCATGTCCAGGAACTTTTCCACCTCGGCAAATTCAACGATGTCGTCGAAGTTTTCTTCAATGAACTGCTTCGAATAGCCCAGAAGCGCACCGTTCAGGTAGATGTTTTCGCGCGCGGTAAGCTCCATGTCGAAGCCCGCACCAAGCTCGATGAGCGGAGCGATGTTGCCATTAACCGTGCACGACCCTTTGATGGGCTCCAACACGCCGGCGATGATCTTCAGAATAGTGGATTTACCGGAGCCATTCGTGCCCAAGATGCCGAACACGTCGCCCTGCTTCACCTCGAAGGAAACATCGTCGAGCGCGCGAAATTCCTTGAAGCGCAGCTCGCGCTTGGCAGCGGCAATCACGTATTCCTTGATGCTGTTCAGCTGCTCGCTTGCCATGTTGAAGATCATGGACACATGGTCCACCTTGATCATGGTTTTCTTCGACGAGTCGTCGGCGAGCTCGGATTCGATTTCCAGAACGCTGGTGTTCACGTTTTCGGGCATGGTTGTTCCTTAAACGTAGAGAATGAACTTCTTTTCGGTCTTCTTGAAAATTAGCAGACCGATGGCAAATGCAGCTACCGCCATGCCCAGGCACAGGAGGTTTTCCTGCAGACCGGGCACCGTGCCACTCAGAATAAGATCGCGGAAGTAGCTTACGTAGTGGTACATGGGGTTGTACTGCATGATGGGCGCCGCCCAATCGGGCAGGATTTCTACGGGGTAGAACAGCGGCGTGGCGTACGTCCATGCGGTGATAACGACGCCCCACAGGTGGCACACGTCGCGGAAGAACACCGAAAGGGCGGAAAGTGCCATGCCCACGCCCGCGCTGAACAGCACCACGTACAGGAGCAGCAGCGGCAGGGCAAGCAGGCTAACGTGCGGCATAACCTGGAAGAAGATCATTACCGCAGCTACCGCGATGAGCGAAATGCAGAAGTTCACCAGCTGGAACAGCACTTTTTCAAGCGGGAAAATGAGCTTTTCGATACGGATCTTCTTGATAAGCGAAGAAGATTCGATGATGGAATTCATGGCGCCTGAAGTGGAATCGGCCATGAGAGCGAACATGACGTTGCCCAGGATTACGTACAGCGGGTAGTTTTCAATGCTGAACTTGAAGAACGTGCTGAACACAACGGAAAGCACGATCATCATGAGCAAAGGGTTCAGAACCGACCACAAAACGCCCAGAGCACTGCGACGGTACTTCAGCTTGAAGTCCCTGGATACAAGGGACGTTATGGTGAACCAATTCCTTCTGGCATTAGCACTTGAGAGCATATTTGGCATTAATGCAGTTCCTTATCGTTTAGTGGTTGCGCAGGGGCCGCCGCCTTTGCGGTTGGCGCCCAACGCGACCTAAAGAATCACGATGTTTCATTGTAAAGGGTATTGGCGCACACTAACCAGCCTGCACGGTTTTTGCGGAAAATGAAGACGATCGCCGTTTTCTCTTTCTTTTTCACTCTTGAACCGCCGCCACACGCCACCGAAAAACGCCGAGGAAAAACGGGCATCACACATCCAGAATCGCTCGATCCAGAAAGCCATCGGGCAACCACCTTCCCAGCAGCCTTCTGGGAACAGCCGTTATTGCCCTATCTATCTTGAAAGATCTGCCTTGCAATAGCTCGAGCCTCGCCCGCTCGTGTTCTCCTGCAACTGCCTTGCGCGCAGCTGCAACCGATGGGGCGACCACTACGCGCGCTGCCGCGACAGGGGCATGCCGCACGGCAAGGCCCTGAAGGCCGTTGCGAGGAAGCGGCTCAAGGTGATCTGCGCGATCATGAGGGACAAGGTTCCGTGCGCAGCCTAACGGCCGGCGGGGCAGCAGGCCCAGCCAGGCCTGCATCAGTGCTGCCGAAAACGCCCATCGGAAGGACGAGTCCCTCTTGGCAGAACTATAGGAACACCCCCGCACTCATCTACCAACATTCATTTCGGCCCGAGGTAAGTCGCCGACAATGATAGGCAACGTTGATGGGCATCAAGGACCTCCGCGTTGCTTCTAAGTGCATGGAGCCCAAATCTGGGCGAGACTGCAACCGATCACCCGCGGGCCGCCCCAAAGAGACCAGCCCCTGCAAAACGATGGGGTCCTCGCCAAAAGCCTACGTTTCAATGCACCCGAAAGATCACCTTCGCAACAATCTTCGCGGAACTGCAGTTACTACTCGCCCTATTCTGTACGAACGGCTTCCCAGAAACTCCGTCCTAGCCTGCTCATAGCCATCAGCGAAGCCCTTCCCCCTTGCCTCCTCGGAGGCCCTGGACAATGCCTCCCTACCAGAAACCCTAAGTTGAACTGTTTGACGGAAAAGAAGTTCGGCACAAGGACCCAGGGAATCAAGCACGCAAAGCCGATCCGTTTCGCTTAGCACGGAAAAGTAGTCCGCTGCCGCCGAAAACCACGAATCGACAACCGCGAAGAACGCGGCCCTTTGTTCACAGGTAATGCTTTCCATTCCAGAAAGGCCCAAAGCCTGTTCTCCGCTTCTAAAATAACCAATGACATTTTCGGGGCGAGCCGGCTTGGTCATAATCGAGTCGGATCGAATCCGGCGATTGTACAGAGCCCTATCCAAATAGGCGACCCTATCTGCGCAAAGAAGACAGCTCAATGTGAACAGGTTGTCTTCATGAATGATGCCTTCATAGAACTTAAGGCCATGCTTTTCAAGGAATCGGTACGATGTCATCTGCATTGTAGGGATAGGATAGAAATCGTCTTCACGGACGGTCTCCTCCATATACTGCGGACCCGTATACACACCCTGGTATATGCCATTCCTTCTGTAATATGTAGAATAGTGCGCAAATTTTTCTTTTAGATCATCGCTTTCGTAGAACACATTCCCTGTAAAAAACAGCTTATCAAGGTCGTTTGCCGTCATTTCATGGCAGGCGGTTTCAATGGAATCAGCTGGAAGAGTATCGTCGGAGTCCAAGAACATCACGTAGCCATCAAAATCGGGGCGCATTTCCGCAATCCACGCTAACGCATGATTTCTAGCCGACGACAGCCCAGCGTTATCTTGGGTTAAAAGCACTTTTGAGAAGCCTTCGATGGGCGTTGCTTCAATAATCTCAGCCGAATCGTCTGTTGAACCATCGTTGACGAAAATGATTTGCTTTTCACCTTTATAGGTTTGGGAAGAAAGTGACTCGCAGAGGTCCCCTAGATATGGCGAGGCGTTATACACAGCGCAGATCACTATTACTCCCGCATCAACCTTTCGATTCAAGGCTCTCCCTCTAATCGCATTTGAACAAATCGCAGGTGTACACCTTTTCAGCGATGTCGGTTAAGTCCCGATCCCAGCGGTTGGCTACAACCAAATCGCTCGCTTCCTTGAACTTCGCAAAATCGTTTTCAACCGCACTGCCGAAAAACTGATCTTCTTCATACGTGGGCTCGTACACAACAACCTCCACGCCCTGGGCCTTGATGCGCTTCATCACGCCCTGGATGGAAGAAGCGCGGTAGTTGTCAGAGTCCTTCTTCATGGTTAGGCGGTACACGCCCACCTTTGGGTTTTCGATGCCCCGATTGCGCAGCTCGCCCACGCGGGCCAGCACTTCTTCGGCAACAAAGTCCTTGCGGGTGCGGTTTGCTTCAACAATGGCAGAGATAAGATTCTGGGGGACGTCCTGATAATTTGCCAAAAGCTGTTTCGTGTCCTTCGGCAGACAGTAACCGCCGTAGCCGAAGCTTGGGTTGTTGTAATGGTCGCCGATGCGCGGATCCAGGCACACGCCATTAATGATCTTCGCTGCATCAAGCCCGCGCACCCGAGCATAGGTGTCCAGTTCGTTGAAGTAGGCCACGCGCAGCGCCAGGTACGTGTTGGAAAAAAGTTTTATTGCTTCGGCTTCAGTTGTGCCGCACAGCAACGTAGGGATGCCAGTTGCGCCATCGGCGTTCTCACGTTTTTTCTCTTCTGGGGCAGCACCTTCCTGCAGCAGTTCGGCGAATTGCGCGGCAGCGTGCTGGGCTTCTTCGCCCTTCGCCGCGCCAACCACAATGCGGGAAGGATGCAGGTTGTCATACAGCGCCTTGCCCTCGCGCAGGAACTCAGGAGAGAAGATTATTCGCCGGTCGGCCAGGCGCGCGGAAAGCTTTTCGGTGTAGCCAACGGGAATAGTGGATTTTATTACGATCCAAGCAGTTTCATTCACCGCGCGCACGGCGGCGATGGCAGCTTCGACGCTGGAAGTGTCGAAGAAGTTCTTTTGCGGGTCGTAGTTTGTGGGAGTGGCGATGATGGCAAAGTCAGCGCCTTCGTAGGCTTCGCGTTCATTTAGTGTTGCCATGAAGTTCAGTTGGCGTTTACCTTCGGCCCGCTCGCGCAGGAAGCGCTCTATCTCCGCATCGGCAATGGGGCTTTTGCCGTTATTCAGCAGAGCCACCTTTTCCGGCACCACATCCAAAGCGCGCACTTCATTGTGCTGCGCCAGCAGCATGGCCAACGAAAGGCCCACATATCCCATTCCCGCTACGGCTATACGCATGCTTTGCTCTTTTCTTGGTTCGGTTTGTTGCTGCTTACCAAAATCGTTTCCAGCCGGAAAGCTAAACTAAATCCTATAAAGCTACACCTGTTAGAGACGAACTCTCGCAAGGAACCTACGCCACTCTCTTAAGGCCTCTTTGGCTTTTTTCCTGTCCGCCCTTACGGTCTTTGCCATCTCGGAAACTGCAGCCCCTGTTATTCTACGCTGAATGCCATTCATGATATGAACAGTATTACCTTCTATGTAAAGCACAAACGCATCTCCAGTGGGGCTTTTGCAAACCAAAGAAGGACGATCATCCACCATCTTGAAGAACGATCGCGAAACTGAAACCATCCGAGGTTTGATAGCATCCATAAACGAGAGATACAAATCCCTGATTTCGCAGTTATATTCTTCGATATAGTTACCCAGGGAAAGCTTAGTTTGGCCACCATGATCTTCTATCCGACAGGACCAGTCGGCTATTGATTTCTTCACCTTTTCTTTGCACTAAAATGCATCGGCTCTGACAGCTGCCCCAAATCGAAGCAGGCATAGACCTTCGAGCCATCGCTATAGGTCGACACAATAGTCTGCCCATGCTGAACGTAGTTCCTTAGCTCATACAGAAAATAATAAGCTTGCTCTTTTTCGTATTTGCGCACTGTCTCTTTTTTGTATCTGGAATACGATCCCGACCCTTTTCCAGTCTCCCCTTTAAGGACACTGTCCATGTAATCAGCAAGGTTTCGACCCGCTGAAATTAGATTCGCAACATAGCCATTTACGGCTATGGATATTGCATCAAATTCCGATGCCGTTATTTTTTCGGCAATGGACCCATCATAGCCAAGACAAAGCCCATTCTTGTATTGCCAATAATTCCAGTCGAATAGTCGATAAAGCTGACGAACCTCCTCCCACTCCCTGCAGAGGTCGGAATAGGCCTTTGCGTTCGCCATGCCGTCAAAAGGAATCGCCTCCCCTTCCTCAACCGCATTCCGTAGCTCATTCGATGCATTTTCGAATCTGAGTTTCTCTAGGGTATTCACTTTGATCCTTTCGATCGAGCGTCAATTGAAAGCAACAGCTATTCCCCAATCCCCCAGTTCAAGCAACTCGGTCTCGGTGGTCTCCTCGATTGTTTTCCTGACCAGCTCGCACAATTCGTCTTTCACGGCCTTCTCGTCGAATGATACGATTGGCTTGGACATGACCTGCCTCCTAGCATGGTTGAACTCGACACTCAAATCGTACCGGCGGCACACGCCATGTCCTTTCTTTTCTGGGCGTGTTCAGCTTTCAAAGTGAGCCAAGAATCTTACGTTACCGGGGCGAAAGAAATGAAAAAGTAAGATAACAGAATTTATGAGGAAGCCAAAGCCATAATGGACAAGATTCCGATATCTGGAGTGAATGCCGCAGAATCTGATACCCTAAAAAAGCTAGTTTCGTCTCTTCCAAAAAATAGCAAAGAGAAATGGATGCTGCTATCCAGGCTCTCGAAGCTATGCAACGCCCACACACAGCCATACGATAGCAACAAGATATTTGCATTCTCGTCAGCGCTAAGCGCCGGCGGGGCGGCGTTCGGCTTCTATGCCATCTTGCAGACAGATTCCAACAATTCAATCCTCAGTTTTCTTTTCTTCGTATTCTTGGCATTGACAATCGCGCTATTCTACCTAAGTGCCAAAATGGCCATCGGAAACAACGAAGAAACGAGAAAGCAGACAACAGATCTTTTCCTATTTGCGCAAAGAGAGCTCAACGAGATAGTCTTGGCATATGTTGCAGACTCAAGTTTCGACGAAAAACCAGTCCCTGGCGAATCAAAATCGATCTACCAATAGACCGAACTGGCAAGAAAGCAATTCGGCAATATGAACACATATCATTCCGCCCTTCCCGCGATACGCCTCCTGTGAGCCCTCACCTCACAATGTCTTCCCCTAAATCTGAAAGCCAGTTCACTTTCGAGTCGAGCTCAGATTGCCCTTCCCGACATCACCCGCCAGGACGCAGCCACAATAAAGACCCGCAATAGCTCTCCACGCACAACAGCATAAGCTACAGCATCAATTAGCACATACGACCCATTTGCTCAATTGTGTATTCGATTCCGCGTATCGAATACCTAGTGATTTCGTTAGTTCGGAATAGCTCCTTAGAGGAACCGAAAAAAGCAATATTATACCCACTGCCCTGCTTGCTCGTCGCCATGACGCTGCTGTAACCTATCCCATCAAAGCCCATGCCCTTCACTAAATCGGCAATAAACTGAGTCGGAACATACTCGACGGGATTATCAGACGACCTCATTGGTTTGACCAAATCTCTTTTAATAAGCCTCAAATCGGGCATATTAATAGCCAACAACGAGCAGTCGACATCGGGAAGAAAAGGACTGATCTCGTCAATTTGAGACAAATCAACAATCCTTAATTCCCTTGAAGCCTCTAGTCGGGCAACAGCCACCTCGTCATGAACTGCAGCTCGAATCTCGAAAATTGCAGTATCTGGAGATTCTGCAACATACAGGCAAGCGACTCCCCGAGGAGACATCCTCCCCTCCGAGGCGAGCTTGACGGGGGGTTCGTATAAATCCGCTTCATTCGCTCCTTCTTCGTTGTTCCAAATTCGCGCACGATACCAAACGGACCCAGGAGCAATTGACTTTCCCAATGCTCTAAAGATGCGCCTGAGGGAGTCTATGCCCTCCACGGAAGCCGTATAACGATGTTCGTGTTTTATCTCTTCGGCAAAATCATCCCAGGTCCTTCGGCCAAAGAAAGGACCGTTTTCGCCCATGCCGTCCGGCCGAGCCTTCACCACATTCTCGCTGAGCATCTGGATGATTCGCATCTCACCAGAAAAAAGCTCTCTCGTAAAGCATTCAAAACCGCTACTGGAGACTGATGCCGAAAAAACATCCCACGTATCAGTAAATGCCTCAAATAAGGCTTTGGGTGACGACAGATGCTCCGCCTGTTCCTCAAATGATTCAGGAACAAATACGTCAAATAACTTACCAAATTGATAGGAAAGCTCCGAATCGGGGCTTAACTCATAAAGTCTAACGCCTTCGGCTCCGCATATGTCGCATTTTCCAATATCGTATTCTTCACGAGAGCACCCGTCATCAGAGAAAACAAGCTCTTTAATATTCTCGTCGGAAAAACAAAAAGGACAGCATTTTTTCATCGTCCGGCGCCCAAAAGAGAATTATTAACAAGCTCAATATGGTGCATGATCGCGAGTTTTTTCGCATATCCCAAACCGGGAAATTTATCAGCCTTCTTGAGGTTCCTGAAGTACTCCAGCCCCAACGTCTCATCAACATCATGAAAATCAGCCCATTCAACAAGGCTATCCAGCGCACTCATGAATTTTCGTCCGATATCTTGCTCGCGAATTTCCCGAGATGAGGTGAAGTGGTGCACCCAAATACTATTCTGATCTTCTTTGTTGACATACGCCAAATGAAGGGCGACAACTCTCGGCATGAACCCGCCCAAACTAAACTCTTCGCCAATTACGGAATAATCAGCGAAACCACAGTGCCCATCGTCGTTGAAGTAAACGTTCTCTTCGGTAATACGATCCTCATCATGACTGCGATAATCCGCATTTCTAGCCTGAACGCGAAAAGATCTATCGAGAGAAATGGTCTTGCATTCAAGACGCCTTTTCATGCGGCTATCGGACGGCGGCAAAATTACGTAGTCAGGGTTTAGTTCAGCCATCAAATCGTTGAATAGGGGTCTTTTCTCAGGAATGTAAAACAGCATTTTTTTTGAATCGGCGAGCGAACCAAGCTGATCCCGAGAATCAACCGAGGGATAGACCACCGAAATCAAATCAGAGAAATCCTCCAGGAGCCCCGTATACTTAGAATAAAAGCCCTGCTCGCTCTTCAGGTCTTTCAGGAAATCCCCCACAATCGGATTCTGAACGATTCCCAGAGGATGCCCTTTCTCGCTAAACGCCTTTATAGTCGAGCACAACGTGCTTGACGCCTTTACGGGTTCGATAATGGGGACAACTTTTGCAAGCTTATCGGCGCTAAGAAGCTCTCGGATTGCCAAAAGCTCATTCTGCCTACCGCGCAATATGGGATAGTACATTAGTTTCTCCTAAAAGATTCATATGGCTTCGACAGAAAATCACCCAGGGACCGAGCTTGTCTCTCTGTCTGCTTGTGCAAGTATGCTATCAACTTGAATTCTTCTGGATACTGCAAAAGAGCCCGTATATTCACAGATGCCCCTCTTTTTTTAAGGAGAAGCTCAAAAAACTGCTGAAAACCATCATCGTCAATCGACATAAAAGCTTTTAGACATTCCGTATAGTACCTTGATGCACCAACCTGAGGAACACTTCCTCCAAAATACTCGATCGTCTTTTCACGCTCCTTTTTTCTAAGGACGTCAAATTGTACCGATTTATCTAAAGCGGCATCGTACTCAATAGCGTCTTTTCGCACGCTGATATTTCCCCTTCGGGTAAGCACGCATATGCCGACGGGAGAATCAGCGTATTCTTTCATTAGCTCCCGACAATCTTGCTCTGGACAGACTATGTTGACGAACCTGAACGCAGAGTAGTAATTCTCGATCTGCCCCCTGAGTCGTAAATGATTATCCAATTCTGTTTTGATTTCATAAACAACTGCGCGGCCATTAATGAAGACAAAATCGGCAACCGATCCGCCAATTGGAAGCTCGCACATAGCAACTGAAGTTCTAGGACTGTGGATGCCAAATAGAAGCTTTTTAAACAGGAAGTCTTTATAAATATACTCATTCCGATAATGCCTAAACATATATCGGTAAAGCTGGCTCAAGACCTCAGCATTCGTACAGCTTCCTTGAGGGGGGAGATAACTATTTGCCGCCTCGTAAAAGGGGGCATACCTTTCCCCGCGTTCAAACGCTGCCATTGATTTTTCGGTAAAGATACTATTTAAAAGCCGATAATCCATAATGAAAATTATGCCATGAAGCCAGTTTTACTCAACCACCTGTTTTGGCTCTCTCGATTCAACCCCGAATAATCAGCGGCAATCTTCAAGACTGCAGTTACTTATACAGCAAATCCATAAAGCAGTTGATCAGATACCCTATCGGGCACATTTTTAAGGCAAAGCGTCTCGCACATGCCTTCGAATAAAATGAAATTCCCCACTCTTCATTACAGCTTCAAATCCACCTTCGACCTTCTGCATCTCTTTCAGGGCTTTACGTTTTTACCATGGAGGCATTTGACCTGCATCTATTGGCATATGGGGGGCGAGGCCCATGCCAACTCGTAGATCCTCCGACGGAACCGGACGCCCCAGCGCATCGCCGACATCGCCTTATCCCTCCAGCACCAAGTGCAAATTTGAGCATCGCTCCAGCGAGCGTGCGCCTTCAGCAACATAATTCCAGGTTTCGGCGTAATCCCCAGCAACACCGATCTCTTCAGCGAGGAAGCGCTTGAACCCCTCAATATCATTGACATATTTCCGGGCAAACCTATGCGCTAGCAGCTCTTTCTCGTCATTGCTGCATTCGCCGGGCTCGCCGCTTAATGCATGCTCGAGGTTGCGGGAAAGGAAGAATGTTCTTATAGGCACTTTCCGCTGCTTGCTTGTTAATTCCTTTATCGAAGAAAGCCGCTTCAAGGCTTCGCTTTTCTTCGCATTGCGCGCGGCAATGGCCGCAGGGTCGCGTGCTAGAATGCGACCCTCTTCATAATGAAGGCGGCCATCGCTAGACGCTTCGATGCAGCTAGAAGGCACAAATGCGCCGTCGGTATCGCATATAACCACTATGCGTTCCAGGTCTTTCCATCCGTAGCCACGGTCCCGCGCCAGATGCTTCAATATCTCGTTGCGCACGTGCTCCCGTATCTTGGCGGGGTCTTGGCACGATGTGGTTACATCGCCGTGAATCACGTCGAACTTCACGGCAGCATTGTTGAAGATCTTCGTGAAGATGCCACCCAAAGCAGCCTCGTCACTCGGTCCTTCAACAATGAACAACACAACCTTGCGCGTGCTAGCCATTGGCGCCCTCTTTCGCCGCCATCCCCGCTTCGAAAAATGCGCTATCTATAGCGAACTTGTTCGTTGGCTCGTACACTACCTCGGACTGGCCACCAAGGTTAATGGCCCTTAAGTACTGGCTTCTTAGGTTGTTGCTTTCCCTGCTTCCCTTGAACGGCACATAACGGTTCTTTGGGTTCGCTGTGGTGAATATCAACGATCCTTTATCCACTATTTCCAGCGGTCTAAGGTTATGAGCAGTGAAAACAAGCTGGCCCTTGCCGTGGTCTTGCAGCACCTGCAGAATTTCACCCAGCAAGAACTCGAATACACCGCTGTCGAATTCATCTATCGCAACGCACGCACCCGGCTTTGCATACACATCAACCAACAGAACAAGAATGGAAACCAGCTTTTTAATTCCCTCGCTTTCGCAACGCAAGGGGATGGTAACCTTGCCTCTGGTGCAAACCAACTCGGCACGAATGCCAAGACGACCATCATCGTCGAGCTGCTTTTCCAACTCCCTAACGCCCAGCTCCAACCCAGGGACCAGGGCTTCCATTACAGGGGCTATCGAGCTGATGGTCCGCTTCAAAACCGCATAGTTTTCCTCGGTTAAGAGCGTGGGCTTCAGAAGATTAACATCGAAGCCGTTATCTGCGAAAATTCCGAATTCGCCTTCGTGGGTGGAGATATGAAGGTGATTTGCCATACCCTCCGCTTGCTGCGCAGCAGAGACAATGGCCAAACCCGTATGCCCGAAAAGGAACAATCGACCGGCTACACGCATAAGCGGTTCCGCTACTCTATCTCTGGATTCAAGGGCTTTCTTGCTAAGGCCCTTGTCGCCGGCGTTAGCAAGCTTGCTTAGCACGTCCAAGAACTCGGTGGAAAATAACAAAGAACTGCAGGCACCATCCGCTACTCGCTCCGTTACAAGCACCTGCATCTTGCAGATGTCGTCGATCCTGAGCAAAGGCTCCCATGCTGTTTTAGGGGAAACAAGAAAGGGGCTTCCGTCCTCTTCCCTTTCGTATTCGAATAGGGTTTTAAGGACAGGTTTCTTCGCCGAATAATCTTTATAGGCAAACTTTTCACCGCGTATTTTCGGCGTGCCATCGTCCACGCAAATAGTCAGGGAGTAAGAAAACAGGCCTTCGGCGTCCTTTTCCTTCGAGAAAAGCGCCCCCTCGAAAGAAAGGGTCGACTCACAGGTCGTGCGCGAAACGCAGTCAGCGATTTCGCTTTGCAGGGAATTGCCCGTTAGCGCTTTCTTTAATATGGACAACGCCTGTATAACCGACGTTTTTCCCGAGCCGTTTTGCCCATATAGGCCTACGATGTCGGAACCGCCCAGGGGTTTGCCCGGAGTCCAAGAAGAAAGCGACACTGTGCCGCTTTCGGTGTTCTTGAAGTTTTCAAGATGAATAGACGTAAGACGGATCATTGTTCTGTGCCTTCCCATTGGTAAGCACAATATTACCCCGTTTTTTGGCAAGTTTTTTCCTATTTCGGTATTTTTAATACGGTTTTAGAGATTGATTTGCTTATATTTGGAATTGGAATTATCTGTTTAATACCCTCGACAGAGCCCCGGAAGGCAGCCTATGACCAATCAAAACGTCAAATTGACGCTCCTCACTATCGCCTTTTTATGTTCAGCGTCACTCTCCGCTTACTTTTCGTTCTCCCACCAAGCGATGCTTCTTGCTCCTTCCGCCACGATTTTATTAGCTCTGCTTCCTCTCATTGCCTTCAATTCCCCTTCCTCTAATGAACCCACAAAGCCCCAAAACCTTTCCCTGTTAGAAGAGTCAATCCTGGGTTACATGAACGACGACAACGCCCATTACGCAATTTCCCTCTACGGAGAATGGGGATCAGGGAAAACGTGGTTCTGCGACAACAGGCTCAAAGGCCTTTTGAAACATAATGGCTTTTCTCTCTGCCGCGTCTCTTTGTTTGGGGTGGAAAGCTACGAGGTGGTTTCTTCGAGGATTTTTACCGCACTTTTATCCATCGATGAATCAGGGCCAAACAGGGGAATCAAAAACATTAAGCGATTCGCCTCACGACAGCTTTCCTCGAGCTTAAAATCGATTGAGAAAATCTCTAAAGCTCCCGTCTCCCTCGATTCCAGCACATTGCTGAATGTGATACCAAGAAAGAATTGCCTCCTCGTGCTCGACGACATCGAACGAAGCCCATTCTTCCGTGAGCACGGAAATTCCTTCGGAATCATAAATGAGCTATGCGAAAACCAAAGAAGGAAGGTTCTTCTCATAACTGGCTTAGACTACTTAGATGAGCAGAAAGAGCAGCTTGAAAAAGTAGTGTGGAGAAAATATCTATACACCCCATCCCCTGAAAGCCTGTTCGAAGCAACGCTTGCAAGGGAAATATCCTTGATCCAAAAATGCGATCTCGACGTCAAGAATGCCATTATCAGGGGAATCGAGCAGTCGGGCATCCTGAACGCTCGCGCAATAATAAAAGCAAGACCCTCTCTGGTCGCAATCGCCTCCTCAACCGCTCTCCGAAAACAAGAAATCGACCACTCCGAAAGAGAATGCGCCCTATCGAAAGCCATCGAACTCGCCATCCTCGTTTCCGCAAACGCCCTGCCCGAAGTCAAAGAATCGAGCGACAGCATGGGTAAGGCGCTGATAACGATTCAGCTAGAGGGGTACGAATATTTGCAGGAGGCGTTTGAACCCCTCACGAACGGCAGCACCGTCAATAAAAACGAAATCGATGAATCGCTCTCTCGGTTCATTGAGTCAAAGCACAACCGGACAAAGCAGGATATCGAAATCGACGATGCGCTTTCTCAGCTAATGTCAATTAGAGAAATGGACAACGATGAAGCCGTTTCACTTGCGTTAAGGCTATCGAGCTACGTTCAAAGTGGGAAAATACGGCCCGAAAAAATGAAAAAAGTCTACGATGCATGCAAAATACTGCACAGCGTGGGGCTCAACGAAGCTCCATCAGAGCAGCAAATAAGAGAATCTTTCGATAAGACCATCGAATCGAATCCATATCAATCTCGCAGCGCTTTAATCTGGGGATACCAAATGATGATCGAGGCAGGCGAGCCAAAAGACCCCTTTCTTGACAGTTTGTCGGAGAAAGCAGAAAGCTCAGCCATAAAGCAGTTAGAAGTTTCATTAGATCCCCTAGAGAATCCCGGCAACATATCAACAGCCGTTCTTGAGTCATTAGAAAATCATTCCTCCAACGATAAGGATGCTTTCATCCCAGCCGCAATCAACGCCGAAACAATCGCAAAAGCCTTTGAATCCGGCAACGGAAAGATACAGATGGGGCTAATTGATTTTTTTAAGCTGAAATACAGCCATAGGGCGTTTCCTTACAATGAGGGAATCGAACAATCTTATAAGTGGCTAAGCGAAATTATCGAATGCCTTGAGAGAATTCAAACAATGGAGAAGCTTGAAGAGTGGAAGCGCAAGACTTTTGTTGACGCCCTTTCCAAGATAAGAGGCGATATTGGCAAGAAAAGGCAATAAAAGCCGCGCTGCATTAGCCCCCCGCAGAACGAAGAGAGGAGCACTCCAATTCATGCAGCAAGCTCCTACCCCATCTTCTGCAAATTCAACGAGTAGAACCTTTGCCTGCCCTTGCGCGTCTCCCGCAAAAAACCTAGTTCTTTAATAAGCTTGCGCTTCTTGGCCATTGTGGGCTCGGACATCTCGGCTGCCGCACACAGCTCTTCAGTAGTTGCGCCGTTTTCCGAAAACAGCTCTGCCTGGGCAAGAATGAACGCAACTCGCCAAAGGCCAACGTCCTCTTCCTTGGTAGCGATTGCGCGATTTACCGCTCCAACCGCATCAGCCAAATCGCTCTGCTTCGCCTGCAGCGAATCCAGCATGCTTTCCATCGCATCAACTACCAGCTCCGAAAAGAAAATCACAAAAGGCGTTATATCTCCCTTATTCAGCGGATGCTCGCAAATCGAAAACCCCTTGTAATATTTTTCGATACGTTCTTTCACGGAATACGAAAGGCGATACCCGACTATAGGGCTAAAGCTGCGAGAAAGAACATAGCTGCTGATGAACCTGTTGGTCCGTCCATTGCCATCGTAAAACGGATGAATATAGGCGAACAAAAAATGGAACACCGACACCCGTACAAGCGCGGGGATGGCCTCATCAGCAAGGATCATCAATGCCTGATTCATCAGTTCAATGATCTTTGATTCGGGTTCAACGCCCTGGTGTATCGCCTTATGCGAGGCATCCAGAACGCTTACTGGCCCTTTGCGGAAGAACTGACCATCTGGCACATGAGACGGATCATCGGCTCTTACTTCGTCGAGAACCAGCTCGTCATACAAAGCACGCACATCAGCGCAAGTAGCGATAGGAATCGTTTTACGCACTCTTAGCGCATGATATTTTTCAACAATGCCTAAAAACCTGCCCGTCTTGTCCTTTTCGGCGAGCATTTCAAGGGCATCGTCGATTTCCCTGCGCGTCGAGTGAACTCCTTCGATTCCGTTAGTAAGCACGATTTCGTCAATAAGGCATTTGTCCATGTATTGCTCAATGGCCCTCTGCGGCAACATCCCTATGGTGCGGTCAGTGTCTCTATCAAGCTCCATCGCCTTGATAATTAGCTCGTAAATCGCGGAGTCCATTACGTAGAATGCTTGATTCCCGCTTATCTGAAAGTTAAGACGCACGGCGTCCTTGGAATTAAAGCGCTGCTCGTACACGAGCCTGGCGTCATTTTCTGAGATATGAAATAGGGTTCTTAGGTCCCGATATTTTGACGACATGAGACACCATCCCGAATAGACCAAAAATGTCGGTAATTATTTGGTCTATTGTCGCATATCTTACGAATAGACCAAAATTCTTTGGTCTATTTTGGTCAATCGAGGGCGCTGCCATACGCGACAAACGACAGCACCGCGACGCAATATCGCCCCTAAACGACACCTATGCGACACTGTCGCGACAGTTTGGCGACAGTGTCGCATAGGTGTCGCACCGGGAATATAGAGACAAGTCCCGTTTTCCCAGTGCGACATGGCGCACAAAAAAGCCTCGCTTGCACAATTCGTTCACTGCAAGCGAGGCTCTGTCCGCTAAGCGGGGAAACGATACCTGTCCCTATATACCCACCTGGCTTATTTCCCCGCGGCTTTCAGTGCTGCTTTGGGACCTGCCACCAACAGATAGTACAAGCCCTTGCGCAGCGGCGTGGGATTGTTGGGGAAGAACTGCTCGAAGCGCTTTGGGTGTTCCATCAAATAGCGCAGGTTCGCGTTCTGATAGTCGCTGAACAGCGAGCGGTCATACGCGCCGCCTCTGAACCCGGCGCGCAAATCCTCATGCATCTTAACCACAAATTCGCGGCGCTGCTCCGGCGCCAAGCGCGCAAAGTTCCACATATAGCTGTCGTACCGCAGCCTGAACAGGACTTTTCTCAAATCATCGCAATCAGGGTCGTTCTTGATGAAGCGCTCTGCCATGTCGAATTCCTTGCACACGCACATCACTTTTTGCGCGTCGTTCACAGAAGACGCCTCGTTGTCTTGGCGGTAATGCAGAATGGCCTCTTCAGACATAACAACCTTCTGCGCAGTTACCCACACCTTGAATTGGAAGCCCAGGTCCTGGAAACTTGCGCCCGCCGTTTCAAGGAAACGCACGCCCTTTTCAGCCAGCATTTCGCGACGATACAGCGCCGACCAAATGGAGGGAATGCAGTAGAACACTTCGCGAACATCGCGCGGATTGAAGGGGGCGTCCGTCATAGGGGGTTTGCACACACTTATAAGCTGGTTGCGTTCCTTGGGCGTGCTCCAGTAGAACCAATAGTTAGCCTTGGCCACATCAACAGGAGCGTCGGCACCTGCGTCCTTCACCAAGCCGTACAGCAGCTCCAGCGCATTCGGCTCGAAGAAATCGTCGGGCTCCAAAATGCCGATGTACTCGCCACGCGCGGTGTCGATGCCCAAGTTCATTGACGCGCCGTAACCGGAATTATCCTTATCAATCAGGCGAAAACGCTGGTCTTTTTCCATGTAGCGCTTGATGATATCCAGAGAACCATCGGTGCTGCCATCGTTGATGCACAGTGCCTCGAAGCTGGTAAACGTCTGAGCAATCAGCGAATCAAGCGCCTGCTCCAGGTACTGCTCGGAATTACAAATGGGCACCAGCACCGAAATAGCAGGTGCGGGCCCTTCAGGTGCAGGGCTGATCTTCGCGCTCGCACGCGCTGCATTCGCACGCGCCTGTTGCTGAGAAATCTGGTTCTTGCCCTTTTTCTCGGTCTTCGCGGCAGCGTTTCCGCCACCAGCGCTCTTCGCGTTATTCCTCTTAGCCATTCCCTGCCCCTCTCAAATCAATTAGGTAAAAGTATACCGTTCATACAAGAAGCAACCACAGGGCATATTTCAGCTGCCGCAAATCACGTCAAGCAGTCCACAGGCCTGCGCGTCCTCGACTGCCGCGAATTACGCCGGACGTCCTTGGCTGCCGCGCCCTCACGAGCCGCAATCGCGCCGAGCATCCACGGGCGTCATACGTCCAAGGTCGGCACAAATCGCGGTGGGCGCTCCACGCCTCCGCCAACCCAAGCGTTCAACGACACGCACGGACATTCGCCACCCCGCCCATCGCGCCACGCACTTCACGACAAAGCTTCAACACTTAATTAATTCCTCGCAAACGAGGTGCTTTCCTCAAGCGCATCGCATAGAATCGATCTAATGTAAAACGCGTTCATAAAACGGCGTCAGCAGAGCGCAACATTATTCGCTTCAACGCGTTATTAAAGCCCGCCGCCAACAAGGAGGTTCTTATGAAACTTGGATTCATCGGATGCGGAAATATGGCCAAAGCCATGATCAAAGGAATTGTCGCTAGCGGTGCTGTTGCGCCCGGTGAAATCTACGGTTCCAATGCAACGCCAGAACACGCCGCTGCCGTAGCCGAAGAATTCGGCATTAACGCTGGCACTAACAACATCACCGTCGCCGAAAACGCCGACATCCTGTTCCTTTCCGTAAAACCCTACCAGTACGAGGCCGTTATTGCCGAAATCCGTGGAGCAATGCGCCCTGAACAGACCGTCGTCACTATCGCCCCCGGTAAGACCATCGCTTGGCTGGAAGAACAGTTCGGCGCGCCCGTCCGCATCGTACGCACTGCACCGAACACACCCGCACACGTGCTGGCAGGCGTTACCGCCTACTGCCCCAACAGCTTGGCAACTGCCGAAGACGTCGCCGCGGTCGAATGCCTGCTTGCCAGCTTTGGCACCACCGTTGAACTGGAAGAATCGCAGCTCGACGCCGCAAGCGCCATTGGCGGCAGCTCGCCCGCCT